>JGI12316J15309_10000219_pt1 | contig 195577 bp, 152 predicted proteins | sample MarCyaLeptolynsp_FD_15309 | JGI IMG/M metagenome (IMG submission 15309) | reverse complement strand
TGATCAGTGCGGCGCTAGCCGTGCTGATCGGCCGGAGCCCGAAGGGCGATACATCTCAACGATTCCAGACGCTTTGACCAAGGGGGCGGCGAATGCCGACCTCTTGGTCATGTTGCGTCTGATCCACTCGAAGGCGGTGCCGTTCTTCCGCACCCAAGCCCGCGGCCCCTTGCTTGACGTCCCCTTCGTGGTGGGCGTCATCACGGCGCCGGCGCCCAACACGGGGGCCTACCTCCGGGTCGAGCCAGACGGCCTGGCCCGTGTCGGGGGTACACCGAACCTGGTGCTGGGCGCGTGGGGCTGCGGTGCCTTTGGGACACCCCCCGCCATCGCCATCAACGCCTTCCGGCGCTGGCTGTTCGACCCTCGGTTCGAGGGCCGCTTCGAGAGGGTCGTCTTCGCCGTCTATGGCAAAGACCGGCCCGGACGTGCGAACCAGGCGGCGTTTCAGGAGGCGTTTGGCGGCCTCTAGGTCGTCTTTCCGAGGGGCACCAACCCGGCCTGGCCCGCGTTGTCGCCGGCTGCGAAGGGGCTGTTGCCCCCTGATTACCCTTGGTCGACGCATTTTCGGTTAGACTGCCCGCGTGAGAGTCCTGCTGGTCGACCCGCCGAACCACTACCTCCGCTCCCTGATGAGCTCGGTGCAGGTGCACCCCCTGGGCATCGGGTACCTCGCTGGGTATCTCGCGGCTGACCATGACGTGACCCAGTTGGTCTGCGACATCCGCCCGCGAGAGCGGGACGACGAGGACGCTTGGGACGTCATCGCGACGGCCATCGAGCAGGCGCGTCCCGACGTCGTGGGGATCTCCACAGTGACCGCCACTTTTCCTGCGGGTCTGGTGGTGGCGCGACTGGCCAAACAGCGTTTGGGCAAAGACGTGACCGTGGTCATGGGTGGCGTCCACTCCACGTTCCGGCCGGAAGACGCGTTCCGCGAGCCCGCCATCGACTATGTGGTGAAGGGCGAGGGCGAACGCACCATGGGCGAACTGCTGGCGCGCCTGGAGGCGGGAGACTCCCCCGTCGGCGTCGCTGGCCTGCTTTGGCGAGACGACGGCGGGGCCATCGTTCATGGCCCTCCGCGTGCGCCCATCGCCGACCTCGACGAGCTGCCGTTCCCCAAGCGCGACGGCATCCTCTGGGACGACTTCATCGAGCCTGGCTTCTACCAATCGATCATCACGGTCCGCGGGTGCCCCTACAAGTGCATCTACTGCTCGGTCCCCAACACCAGCGACCGCAAGACGCGTTATCGCTCGGCGACGAACGTGGCCGACGAGGTGCAGTTGCTGGTGGAGCACCACGGCATCCCGTACCTCTTCTACCACGACAGCGTTTTCACCCTGAACCGCAAGCGGACCGTCGCGTTGTGCGATGAGCTGCGGCAGCGCGACATTCACGTACCCTTCGCGCTGCAGACCCGAGCGGACCGGGTGGATGCCGAGCTGCTGACGATGCTCCGCGAGGCTGGCTGCCATCAGATCTTCTACGGCATCGAGTCGGGCGACCTGGAGACGCTGCGGCTGATGAAGAAGAAGATGCCTCTGGAGACCATCCGGGAGGCGGTGGCGATGACCAAGGACCTGGACATCCGCTGTACCGGGTTCTTCATGGTCGGGTTTCCCTGGGAGACCGAGGCGCACATCCAGCGGACCGCAAGCTTTGCGACCGAGCTGGGGCTCGACGCCATCAGCCTGTTCAGCGCGACGCCGCTGCCCGGCACCGAGTTGTGGGACATCACGGACGAGGGCGTCATCCCGGACAGCATCGACTTCCGGACTCCGCAGGTCAATCTGACGTCGCTGGAGCCGCAGCGGTACGCGGAGCTCTTCAGGGACGTCAAAGCGAGGGTCGACGCGTACAACGTCGACCAGATGACGGGCGCCATGGGCCACTGGCCCCGCGGCTGAGCTGGTGGGGGGCGATTCCGATCGTCCTACCATCCAACTTCCGCCAGGAAATCAACTAGATCCAGAGATTAGTCAGCCACGGCTCCTGCCTACTCGGCGGCGCTGATGTCCATGCCGCCGGGGTAGCCGTAGCTCACGGCGTTGTCGTAGCCGTAGGCGTAGAGGCCAAAGGGCTGATCGCCGGCGAAGGTGTACACGCCGGGCTGCACGAGGATGTGCGCAATCTCCCACTGGCCGCTGCCGAAGGCGGTGAACTCCGACTGGGCGATGGGCCCGACGGTGTAGCTCACGGTCGAGCCAACGGGCTTCATGATGGCCACGTAGTCCTTGTTGTACCCGCTGGGCACGTTGACGATGTAGCTGTCGCGGAAACGCTCGATGGGGACGGCCAGGATGAAGGCCGGGTCGCCCGTGTTCTGGTCGGTGACCTCCTGACTGACCAGGAACTGGCCGACCTGTAGCTTGCCCGTGCCGGTGACGACGAAGCTGTCGGTGCTGTAGATCTCGACGAAGTCCCCGATGTTGGCCAGCGTGACATTGTTGGCGTCAGGCTGCGGCGGGTCGGTGGTGATGGTCACGTTGGCCTCGGCGGCCTGAATGCGCCATACGTCGGGCTCGCTGCCGCGGGATGCGCTCTTGCCGCACAGGTAGGTGGTCCCGAGGTTCGGGATGGGCAGGAGCTGCTCTTCGAGGTGCTCGGCGCAGCAGCTACCGCTACCCTCTTCACCCTGGTTGCTGTTGCCCTGGAAGTCCGGCGGGACCCCGATGACGGCTTCCTCGTGGCCGCCGAACACCGCGACGGGCTTGTTGGAGGTGACCAGCGAGCCAGTAAGGTCAGCCTTGTCTTCGATGTTGGAGAAGATGTCGGCAATGCTCACGTTGGACTCGATATTGAGGGTCTCACCCTTCTGGAGCGTGAAGGTCTGGGTGTCGCCGATGTTCATCGCCGGAACGACGCCGTTGCCCTCCACCTGCCCGCGCACGGTGACTGCCACCTCGGTGTCGTCGGTGACCGCGAGGACGGTGAAGTAGCCGTTCTGGGCCTCGAACAGGCCCAGCGGGTCTTTGATACCGCTGGGGTAGGTCATGACCACGTAGTTCTGGCCGAGAATGGTTTCTGGCAGCAGCAGCGATGCGTCATTGCTGAACACCTGCGCGTTGTAGAAGGGGTTGAACTGGTGCACCAGCACCGGACGGGTGCTCTCCATGCGAATGCCGGCGTTCATGACCCCCGAGAACTGCACGTTGACGACGGGCATCTCGAACGCCACCGAGCTGTTTCCGGGGACCTTGTTGTCGGGCACGTTGACGGTCCAGCCGCCGGGCGCCTCGAAGGTCACCTCGGCCTCCAGCTCGCCGGGGTTGCTGACCACGACATAGTGGGGCTCGGGCTCCGGGTTGCTGAACGGGTCGGGGAACTGGGGAAGGTCCACCGTCCAGAAGGCGCAGCCGACGTGCGAGCCAAACTTGGGGTCGAGGTTGCAGCTGGAGCCGCATTGGCCGGAGGAACAATATTGCTCGTTGGGGCATAGCTCGACCGGTTCGAAGCCGCTGCCATCGGGCAGACAGGTCTTCTTGCCCGTCAGCCCTTCGCAGTAGCTCCTGCCAGGCTCGCAGACGATGGCCGCGCACTGGTCGGTGACGCACTTGGCGCCGGGGTCGCACTCGGTGGGCACCCACGCCGTCGTGGTTGGATCGACTTGGGTGCAGACCAGCTCGCGGGTCTCGTCGTAGCAGGCCGCGATATCGCCCACCGTGCAGTCGGTCGGGTTGGCACAGAAGCCATCGACGCACACGGCTGGGGCCACGCAGTTGTCGCAGCCGGTGGAGCCATCCACCGAGGGCAGGTCCCCGGTGGTCCCATCCGGCGTACTGCTGTCCGTCGTGGACCCGTCCGGGGTGTTGCCGGTGTCGGCGAACACGGCGCCATCGGGCTGACCGGTCGTCGAGCCCCCTTCGGGGTCGGTGCATGCCTGGGCGGCAAGGGCCAGCAGGGCCAGGACAGACATGACGGGAAGCGTTCTCATGGGTCTCCTCTCTCGCAGGCCGAACACCATACTGGCTGAGGAGCGAGCAACAAAATGCGTTCTGCGCGTTGGCGCGTCCTCAGCGAGCCAGGGCGATGAAGTTGCCCAGGATTCGGCGCCCAGCCGGGTCGTCGCAGGGCTTCTCGGGGTGGAACTGAACACCGTAAAGTGGCCGTCTGTCGGCGCGAATCGCCTGCACGTGGCAGGGGTCTCCGATGGCCATCAGGCGGAAGCCTGCTGGCAGGTCCTTGACCTCGTCGACGTGGCTCACGACCACGTCGCACTCGGCCTCCACCCCGGTCAGGAGAGGGTCGGGGTCCCCCATCCAGCGGATGGTGTGCACCCCGGTCAGCTTGGGCATCCCCGCGTAGCTCTCCCGCGCCGCGGGAACATCGGCGACCGGCCCGACCGGGGCTCCGTGTGCCAGCGCCAGCGCCTGATGGCCACCGCAGATCCCAAGGGTCGGCCGTCGTCGCCGGCGTACCCACCCGAGGAAGGTGTCGAACGCGGCGGGGTAGGCCGGGAACGGTGTCCCGTTGGGGCCCAACACCACCCCGGCATACCGTCCCCGCGTCGTCCGCTCGGCGGCCTCAGGGTAATGCACGATGTCCACAGACACCGCGTCCTCGGCCCCCACCTCCTCCAGCACCGAAGCGATGCGCCGACAGCCTTCGAGGTCGCTGGAGGAGAGGTTGATGTTGACGACCAGGAGCTTCACTCGAAGTCCAGCTCATGGAGGAACTCACCGATGGTGCGACCAAGCGCTTCGGGCTGCTCCAAGTGGATGTTGTGCCCGGCACCCTCGATGGTGACCTCGCGCAAATCGCCGAGCAGGGCCTGCCGGGTGTCCACCTCGCTGTGCCGAAACGGTGTCCGCGAGCCCCAAACGGCCAGGGTCGGGACGCGCACGGCTCGGCAGAAGGCGGCAAAGCGCTCGCCATCGAGGTGCCACGGCCCCGGCGTCCGGTGGAGCCGGTCGAAGCGATAAACGACCTTGTCGGGCGCGTCCGCCGGCTGGGTGCGGGCATCCAGGATGCGTTCGAGGTGGCGCTCGCCCAGACCGGGGGCGGAGGAGGCCAGCCTGTGTCGGGTCCTGACGACGTCCTGCGGGGTTCCGGTTTCGCGCCGTTGAGCCCGCTCGTTCACCGCCTCGACCCAGCGGCGCATCAGCTGCGGGGCCGCCGCAGGGTCACCCGACGGGGGGCCCAGACCGTCCACCAGCACCAGAGCACGCAGCCGCTCGGGGAAGGCACCCGCGAAGTAGAGGGCCACCGAGGCGCCCATTGAGTGACCTACCAGCACCGGTAAGGGTTCCTCTGGCGTCGTGAGCGCGTTGAGGACCGCGTCCAGGTCCATGACGTAGTCAGGGAAGTGGTAGTAGCCGCCGGCGCCCACATGCTGGCTCCGCCCGTGGCCTCGCTGGTCGGGCGCCATGACGCGATAGCGCGGCGGGAGGGACTCGATGGTGGCAGCGAACGCCTCCGCCGAGTCCATGAACCCGTGCAGCACGACCACCGGAGGCCCCTGCTGAGGGCCCCAGCGGTGCACCACCAGGGAGAGACCCAGGGGCGTCGTCACGGTCGTCGCGTCGGGTGCGGTGCTCATGCAGGCCGCAGGTAAGCACCGACGGGCAGGCGGTTCAAGGGCTTGAAGCGTTGTGCTATGGGACAGACGTGGTCTTCCGACGCCTCATCGGCCTTCCCGCTGTCGCGCTCCTCGTGGCGTTCGTGGCCGCCGCATGCTCGACCCACAACAGCTTCGTGCTCTCAGACGGGTCCACGATCGTCGGAGAGGTGGTCAAGAGCGAGGCTCTGGGGCTCGAGGTCTGGACCCACCGCCAGCGCAACGTATGGATCGACCGCAAGAACGTGGAGTCCATCCACCTGGCGGGCAGCGGCGCTACCTACCTGGGGGGCGGGCTCGTTGGCGGGGGCATTGTCACGATGATCGCCATCGCCGGTGTGGGGCCAGGTGAGACCTCCTCCGAGGATGCAGGGTTCACCGCGGGGATGGTGCTCAGTGGCCTTCTCCTTGGGGCCGGCATAGGACCCCTGATCTGGGGCCTGATGCATATGGAGAGCGCGTCGGCGAAGATCCGCGAGGGGATCCGTCGTCCAAAGGTCTCGGTGGCCCCGATGCTGCAGCTGGGACCGACGGAGCGGACCGTCGGAGGGCAGCTGGGAATGAGCTTCTAGACAGTTTGTTCGGTTTCGACTGAGAGCTTGCCCGCTGCGCCGCTGGCGACGGCGAGCGCACCACGTTGGTCTCCATCATCGACCACGCTGAGGCGCCCCGAGCCGCAGCCAAAGCGAAGCTCGATGGCGTGGATAGCCTCGCGGGCTGCATCCAGCGCCTCGATGCTGGCCCAATCGCGCCGCACGAGCTCACCGAGCGGCGGCAGCGCCGCCAGCGTTCCCACCTCCGCAAGCACGTTGGCTGAGGCGGCTTGCACGTGTCCCTGGTCATCGGCCAGCCCGCGGAGGGCCAATCGCTCACTGGCTGGACCGTGCAGGCCCGCGTGGCCAAGGATGGCGGCCCGAGAGGTCGAGCGCACGCCGCCGTAGCGACGCGCCAGCTCCACCATCGGGAGTGGGGCTTGCAGGCGCGCCAACGTCTGCAGGAGCTCAGGGAGGATGGCGTCTGGCGTCTTCCCAAAGCGCTGGGACAGCTCGGCCGCCGTGGCGGCTCGTTGTGACGCCTTCGGCTCGAGTGCCGCCAATGCCTCGCGGCGAATGGCTGCCGGGACATCCCCCCGACGTGCCAGGTGCAGCAGCACGTCGGTGCCGTCAGAGCCGAGGTGTTGCGCACAGAGCAACCGCATCGCGGGTACGGGATGGCTCAGACCATGGGAAACGACCTCGTCGACACAGGCATGGCCAGGGAACTCTCGGAGAAGCCGCCGAGCGGCGCGCACCGCATATTCAGCGACGAGGTCCTCGCGAGCGATGTGTGCCAGTCGCAGCGGCATCTCGTCGGCACCGAACGCAAGCTCTCGAGCCAATGCGATGGCCTCTCGAGGCATCTCCGATACCGCCAGGCTGTCCCGCGACAGGCCGGTTGCCTGGATCTGCACGCGGCGTCCCCGCAGCGCGATTCTGGCCCGCCAGTCCATGTTTCTGAGCAGCCGTCGTGCGCGCGTCGTCATCAGCGCCACATAAAGCGTGGGGTCGTCGTCGGACGGGTCTCGGGTGGCTTTGTGCAGGACGTCAGGCTCGATGAGAGCCGGCGGGAGTCGCGCCGAGCCCACCGAGATCCACAGCTCCGGCTGGGCGCGGTTGCGGATGGTGATGCTGACCCGAAGGTCGTCTTGGGTCCGGCCCTCCAGCCGGCCAAACACCTCGTCTTCGCCCCCGAACTGATGGCCGCTGACCGTCGGCGCCACGTAGGGCAGTTGCAACTCACGAGACGCCAGTTCCAGCAGATGGTTGAGGTGCTGGACCCGGTTGGCCCACCAGAACCAGACCCCCATCAGGCCGAAGACGGCGGCGACGAGGTAGGTCATCGGCTACTTGATGAGCTCAATGACGCCCGCGGCGCCGGCGCAGCGGAACCCGAGGTCGGGCAGCTGGGCCTCGGGGGCTTCGGATAGCCGGGTGTGCGCGGAGTTGGCATGGCGTGGAGCGATGGCCCAGCTTGCGCCGCGGGTCACCTTGCCAGCCTTCCGGGCGGTGCGAGGTTTCTTGGCGGTGCTACCGGGGTAGGGCAGATGGGTCGACGCGGTCCACTCCCGGACGCTCCCGGCCATGTCGTGCGCGCCGCTCCAGGCTTTGTCGCGAGCGGCGTGACCCGGGGCCGCCAGTCCGGTCGTCACGCAGCCCTTGAGCACGGCGTGCTGGCACGTGGGGCGCTCGTCGCCCCAGGGGAACTCGGGGTGCTTCATGCCCCGGGCGGCGGCCTCCCACTCCTGCTCGGTCGGCAGCCGCATGCCACCCCGTGCACAGAATGTCTTGGCGTCCTCCCAGGTCACGCAGGCGATCGGCGTCTCCGGGGGCGTCGTGCCGAGCGTCGGGCACCCCTTCGCCTTTCCGGGAGCCTTGCAGGCGCCCGCCTTCACGCAGTCGGCGTAGGCTCCGACGGTGACCTCGTAGGTCATCAGACGAAAGCCCTTCAGCGCGACCGTGTGGCCCGGCTTCTCGTCCGGCCAGCAGCGCGCGTCGCCGGCCTGGCAGCCGATGGGGTAGTCCCCGGCCGCGACCGCCACGACGGCGTTGAGGTCCTTGGGCTCGGGCTCCGTCGATGGCGGGCTCGGGCTGGCGTCGGCATCCGGGCCAGTCACGTCGGCGGCAGCCTCGGCGTCCGTTGATGGAGCGCCCTCGGCGTCGGCGGTCATGGCCGACGAGAGGGAGACGGTGCCGGTCGTACTGCCGCCGTCCGCGGTGCTCGAGTCTGTCACGGGCTGCGGTTTCGCAGGGGGCTCCGGGGTCGTGCGTCCCTGGATGCCTGCCTGAGCCGAGCCCTGGCCGTTGTTGGAGCTGGTGGCCAGGTAGTAGCCGCCGCCCCCCAGCCCGAGCATGACGAGGGCCGCTGCGACAAAGCCCACGCGGCTGCGGGAACCCTCCGTGGCGGGGGGAGCATCGTCCGGGTCTTCCAGCGGGGTGGGCTCAGTGGTGTCCTGTTTCAGAGGGGCGGGCGCCGGCTCCAGGGCTGCGCGTTCCTCCTCCAGCCGCTGCTTCTCCCTGGCGAGTCGCTCGCGAGCTGCCGCAACCGGGTCTTGCTCCTCGTCGTCGGGAGGGGGCGTCGCGGCGACAGTCTCGTTGACTCCAGCCGGCGTCGCCTGGGTCTTTCCCAGCCCCAGGGCTGGCGAGGGGGCGCGGACACCTCCGTCCGCCTCCAGCGCGGCGACCGCGGTGTCCAGACCCGCGCGGAATTCGGACGCGGTGGCGAACCGGTCCTCCGGTTCGTGGGCGCAGGCCTTCTCCAGGAACGCCACGGTATCGCGCGGAAGTCCGGCCCGCTCGAGGCCCGCGGTGGGGTCGTAGGCGGCGTCTAGCTTCATCCGGAACAGGGAGTCACCGGTGGCCTCGCCGAACGGTTGCCGCCCCGTCAGTAGTTCGTAGGCCATGATCCCGACGGCGTACCAGTCGGTCCACGGCCCGAGGTCCTTTCGCCGCAGCTGCTCGGGCGACATGTACGCAGGGGTGCCCATGGCCACCGACGTCTCGTTGGAGACGGTCAAGTCCTTGGCCAGCCCGAAGTCGAGGATACGCACGAAGTGGGCGTTGCCCTCGATGCGCTGCAGCATGATGTTGTCGGGCTTGACGTCGCGGTGCACCAGGCCCCGCTTGTGCGCGGCTCCCAACCCGTCGGCCACTTGACTCAGGACGCGTTTGGCTTCCCTGGGCGTCAGCATGGTGCCAGCCAGCGCCCGGTCGGCCATCTCCGCGGCCAGGGTGACCGCGTCGGCGACGTACTCCATGACCATATAGGGGCTGCTCTGGTGCACCCCAAACTTCAGCAGGCGCACGATGTTGGGGTGCGTCAGCTGGGCGAGCGCCCGAGCCTCGCCGCGGAACTTCGTCAGCAGTCGGTCCGCCATAGCCCCACTGACCAGGTGGCCGTGGACGAGCTTCAGCGCCGCCTTGAGCATGATGGGCTGCTGCAGGACCAGGAACACCTTGCCGAAGCCGCCAGCCCCGAGGGTCTGCACGATCAGGTACTCATCCACCATGCGGCCGACCATGGGGTCGACCTCGAGAGCGTCCGTCTCGGGCACGTACTCCGGAGGGATGTAGTGGTAGCCCTTTCGGGCGCACACCTTCTCCGGGCACGGCACGCCAACGGCGTCGGGCGCGTGCTGGCCACAGCTGGGACAGACGGCGGCGGTGTCTCCGGTCAGACCCACCTCTCTTGGTCGGAGCGAGAGCGCATGGTTTGGAGGATATAGCACACGAAGATAGACACCACGGAGCGGTGTGGGATATCGCCATGGCGTGTCGGTGAGCATCGCCATTTTGATCGCTGCTGTGCTGGGGCTCGTGGTCGGGCCGCTGCTGATGCACACGTGGCTCGGGTCCAAGCGTTGGCAGGCGGGGCTGGACGGCTTCATCCTGGTGGCCGTAGTGGGCATGGCGCTCATCCACTTGCTCCCCGAGGCCCTTGCGCACGGCGGAATCATCGCAGCGGCGTTGGCCGTCGTTGGACTCGTTCTGCCGTGGCTGATCCATCACGTCATCGGCGCCCACCGAAGCGAAACGACGATTCTTGTGGCGGGTCTGGCGGTACACGCCGCCGTCGAGACGGCCGTGCTCGGCGCCTCCCCGGACGACCACGCTTTGGCGCTCGGAGCAGCCATCGTGTTTCACCGGCTGCCCGTGGGGATGGTGGTGTTCGCGGCCGCGGAAGCGCGCCACAGCGCCCGACGAGCGTGGCTCTCTATCGCCGTTCTGGCGGGGGCCACGGTCCTTGGATACGTCGGTGGCGACGGACTCGCGGGCTCCTTTTCTGCAGAGCACTACGCGTGGCTCCAGGCGTTGGTGGCGGGGTCGCTGCTGCATGTGGCTTTCGGACACGAAGACCATCACGAGCATCACGACCACGCCCACGAGCATTGCGACCACGACCATGGGCATGGCCATCACGACGACCACGAGCTCGGGCATCACCACGACCACGGCCACGGGCGTCACCACGATCACGGCCACGGGCATCACCACGACCATCACCACGACCATGGACACGGCCATCACGGTCACAACCACGACCACGGGCACAGCCACGACGAATATGGCCATCATCACAGCCATTCGGCGACGATGGAGACCATCACCGGGTCGATCGGAGGATTGCTGGGCTTAGGGACGGTGGCCTTTGCGTTGTCCCACGGCCACGACCACAGTAGCGGGGGGGGGACGGTCTTCCTTGAGACCGCACTGGCTCTCGCGCTGGAGAGCGCACCCGCGCTGCTGCTCGCCTATCTGCTCGCGGGCGTGATCGGGGTCGCCATTACGCCGGCGCGTGCGCGATGGCTGGACGGTGGCTCCTCGGCGAGCCAGTCACTCCGCGGTGTGGTCTTCGGCCTGCCCCTTCCCATCTGCTCCTGTGGCGTTCTCCCCTTGTACGAGACGCTGGTGAAGCGTGGTGTTCCCGCCACCGCGGCGATGGGCTTTCTCATCGCCACGCCAGAGCTGGGCATCGACGCGATCATCCTGTCGTTTCCGCTGCTCGGGGTCGATCTGACCGTTGCCCGGCTCGCGGCTGCCTTTGCCATCGCGATGCTGGTCGCGCTCTTCGTGGGACGCATGGTGAAGCGCCCCGAGGTCGTTCCGGCGGACGATACGCCCCGCGGGGAGCGCCCGCCGCTCAAGGAACGTCTCGTTGAAGGCCTCCGTTTCGGTCTGGTGGAGCTGTTCGATCACACCATGCCGTGGATCGTGGTCGGTCTCCTCATCGCAGCACTTGCACAGCCCATTCTGGCTCAGCCCTGGCTTCAGGCTCTGCCCGCGTCCGTGCAGGTGCCGCTGTTCGCCCTGATTGGTATCCCGCTGTACGTCTGCGCCTCGGGTGCCACGCCCATTGCGGCCATCCTGGTTTACAACGGGGTCAGCCCCGGGGCGGCGCTGGCCTTCCTGCTGGCTGGCCCGGCCACCAACGTAACGACCTTTGGCATCCTCGCCCAGCTCCACGGCAAGCGGGTGGCGGTGCTGTTTGGGGCTGCCGTTACCGCGGCGGCGGTGGCCGCGGGTTGGATGATCGACGGGTTTGGCGTCGCCGCCGCGACCGGCGTCGATATCCACGCTCACGAGGTCGGAACCGTTCTCGAGTGGCTCTGCTTGTCGGCGCTGGGCCTGCTCTTTGCGGCATCCGTGCTACGCCAGGGCCCTCGGGGCGTGGTCCAGCAGGTCACCGACCCCATGGGGCATTAAGGTCGGCGGGGCCATGCCACCGCCCGGGTGCGGTAGGCGAAGTGGAAGATCCCATCATCGCCCGCGTGTGCGTCGAAAAGTGCGTCCAGCGCTGCCTCGAACGCGGGGCGGTCGGCCACGCCTCGCTGGACGTAGCTGGCCGAGTTGGCACGACCGCGTAGTCCCGGCCGGTCGAGGTGTTGAGCGTTGGCGACATCCGCGGTGACTGCACCGGGGAGCGCCTGCAGTTCAGCCAGCCGCTTTGGGCCGTGCGCCATGCGCCTGTATTCGGTGCTGTGCGTCCGCAGCAGCGCATCGTAGCCGTCCATCTGGGGCGTGTCGGTGTCCCGGAAGTTCCACGCCGCCATGGCCCATCCACCCGGCCGCAGTATCCGATCGATCTCGCGTAGTGTCGGCACGAGATCGAACCAGTGAAAGGCCTGGCACGCGATCACCATCGAGGCGTGGGCGTCGGGCAGGGCCGTCGCCGTGCTGGTACCCCCGCGGTAGCTCGCCGCCCCGGCCAATTCGGCAGCCGCTCGCATACGAACATTGGGCTCGACCCCCGTCACCGCGTAGCCGTGGCGCGCCCACCGCCGGGCGCTGATGCCGGTGCCCGCCCCCAGGTCCACCACCACTGCTGGGGGAACGATCGCGCTGACCGCGCGCAACCAATGCACCAGCGCATCGGGATAGTCGGGCCGATGCTGGACGTAGTCATCGACGGTGGCGTCGAAGCGGGAGGCGGTATCTGGGGCGGTTTCCACCATGTCGCCAATATACCCCACTCGGGACTCCCAACCTGGCCCGGTTGTTGCTAACACCCCGGTCGCACTCTTTGTCCTGTCTTTGGAGCAGATTTCATCATGCACATCGCTGACTACATGACGTCGGACGTCGTCACCGCCAACCTCGACGACGGCCTCCACCAGACGTTCCACCGGATGCGCGAGCGCGGCATCCGTCACATGCCGGTGCTGGGCGACGACGGCCAGTTGGCCGGCATCATCAGCGACCGGGACCTTCGTCGCCCGGACTTCGTCGATACCGATCCGAACACCACCGCCTACTACCGCCTCGACAACGCCGTGAAGGTGGGGACCGCCATGACAGCGTCGCCCGACACGGTGAAGGCTGCCGACTCTGTGGAGATCGCCCTGGAGATCTTCGTCATGCGCAAGCACGGCGCGCTCCCCGTCGTGGACGACGCGGGTAAGCTGGTCGGTGTCGTCTCGGCCCACGACCTGCTGCGGGCGTTCCGGGACCATTTGGCCCAATAAGCGCGCATTCAGCTGTGTGATATCGCACACGGCCGGCGCGACGGACGTCCGACCCGGCTGTGTGCGGCCGATCGCGATCCTTGTCCGTGCGGAAGGACTGACAGCGCGAAACTGTCGCTCCCGAGTACGTTCCGAAGGACTCGCTAATCACCGTCGATACTCGGCGGGCTTCACTTCAAGTGGGATTTATTCCCACCGGGTTCCTGTTTTTGAACTCGGCCATCAGCGCCGTTTTCCGTACGGTCCCCGGCATGCCTGCTGTCCATCGGCTGTGGAAATCCCTTTTCTGCGCGTCATTGCTGCTTCTGACGCCGCTTCGAGCGGTCGCCGAGGAGCCGCCGCCCGAGCCGCCTCCCGCTGAGAAGGCGCCGGCGGATACGGCCGCGCCTCCTGCTGACGCCAAACCGGCCGAGCCCGCGCCGAAGCCGGCGGACACGACCGCGCCCCCCGCCGACGCCAAACCGGCCGACAAGGCGGCGGAGCCCGCGCCCGATCCGAAGCCGGCCGAGCCTGCGCCAAAGCCGGCGGAGCCCGCGCCCGATCCGAAGCCGGCCGAGCCTGCGCCAAAGCCGGCCGAGCCCGAGGCCAAGCCAGCTCCGGAGAAGAAGCCCGACGACGGCAAGAAGCCCGACGACGGCAAGAAGCCCGACGACGGCAAGAAGCCCGACGACGGCAAGAAGAAGGGCGACAAGACAGGGAAGCCAAACGCCGAGGACGCCGAGCTCTCCACCGCGTTGCAGGACACGGTTCCCTTCGACCCCAACGCTCCCGCGTCGGAGAAGCTGGTCAAGCAGCTGGTGGGCTCAGCCGTCTTCTGGCGGACATGGGCGGCCCTGCAGTCGTTCGACCCGTCGGTGGGGCTGACCTACAACCCGAACGTCGGGATGATCGGTCAGTTCCGGCTGATGTACTGGCCGATACCCGGAAAGCTCTTCGTCAGTGCCGACGTCGGCGTCATCCGCGAGTTCACCGATAACGACTTCACCACGATGGCCAACGAGTCGCAGGTGACGGACGTCCGGTTCCGGGTCGGCAGCCCGGTCTTCTACCAGATCCCGGTGATCGGCGTGGACCTCGGCGCCTTCTTTACCATCACCGCGGGCACCAGCCCCCTGTCCCAGTTCCAGACCGCGCGCGTGGCGTTCACCCCGGCGCTCGCCATCCGCAAGCGCATCCCTGACGTCCTCGGTGGCATGAGCCTGAACTACTCGGTGAGCGGGACTGCCTTCGTCAACGAGTACACCACTGCGAGCAACTCCTCCGAGGGGCGGAACCGCTGCGGCATAGGGTTCGACGACGTCGCCAACAGCGCGTGCCTGAACTCCGGCTGGCGCAACGCCCAGTTCCGCCTCGTCAACACCATCAGCTTCGCGCTCAACTTCATCGAGCAGCTGGGCATCTCCGCGAGCGTCTCGTTCCTCCATGACTTCCTGTACCCGCAGGGAGCCAAGGTCACCGAGGGCGCCAACTACCAGCCCCAGGAGCCCCGAGATATCCGCCACTTCATGATCTACTCGGCGGAGATCTACACCAACCCCGTGCAGTTCATGACGCTGGCGCTGGGCGTGCGGGACTTCAACACCCTGTTCCATCCCGACCCCGACCAGGCCTACCGCCACCCCTTCGACCCTTATTCCAGCGAGCTCTACTTCGACGTCCGTCTGGACGTGGCCCGAATGGTGCTCGAGTTCATCAAGGACTGAGGACGCTTGTCCATGAAGACCTACTCCCACATGTTCACCGCCTGCGTTCTGGCGTGCACCGGCCTGGCCGTGCTGCTCACCGGTTGCCCCGAGGAACGCGACCCCATCACCCGGGTTCAGCCCTACGCGCTGAAGAAGGCCTGGTTCGTGGGCGAGGACTACCGCTCCACCGCCGACGACCCGGAGTTCTGGAGCCAGAACACCCTCATCGACGTGGGTTACGGCGCCAAGCAGAACGGCCTGTTCACGTCGACCTACGCCCAGCCGATGTCGCGGGTGAAGTGGCAGATCACCGAGGACCTGCTCATCGCGCGGCTGGCCTACGAGCGGATCGACACGTCCGACGGCAAGGGCGTCGGCGGCGCCACCCAGGATGGTGTCATCGTGGCCGCGTTCACCATCGAGCGGCACTTCGACATCATCAACGAGTACAACCCGACCACGGGTGAGAAGCTCAACATACTGGGCGAGAACACCACCGACCGCCCCTGGTACGAGCGCGATTACATGCGCGTGGATTGGTCGAAATCGCTCAATACCGACAGCTACGACTTCGACACGCTGTCGCTGCTGGGGGTCTACGGCTCCATCGTGTACGAGCCGCTTTCGTACTTCGTAGAGGACCCCAACGACCGCGACGCCCCGTTCTTCGAGGTCGACCAGCAGAAGCTGGCGGCGACGAGCTGGGAGGGCGACTCGATGGAGTACTTCGACGTCACCACCAAGGCCTTCGCCAAGCCTGGCGTCATCGACCTGAGCAGCCTCGGCTGGGGCATCGACGCCTTTCCGTCCTGCTTCCTCGACAACGATTTCATGGGCGGATCGAGCCCGTCGGGCTCCTGCAGCCCCGTCGAGATCACCCTGCGCCACTCGTTCCGCCGCGTGCAGGACAACGACTACGACCCGGTCGACTGGGACGGTTTCCGGTTCCAGAGCTACGGCGGCTTCTACGTGGAGCGCTCCGGCTACGCGCGCAACTACGGCATGAGCGACGACCTGTGGCACCGCTTCCTGGCCCGCTACCAGATCTGGGAGCGCAGCCACTACTACGACAACCCCGAGGCCATGACCGGGGCCATCGAGTGCTACACGCCCGAGACGACGCCGTTTGGCGCCGATCCCCACCGTGACGAGGACGGCAACGGCACCGAGGACGAGTGCGAGGCCGCCGGCGCCGGCTCCAAGTGCAACACCTTCAGCCAGAAGTGCACGCTCCCCTACGCCGAGCGCACCGCGCGGCCCATCGTTTGGTACTACACCAACGAGTCCAATCTGGACTTCTACACCCCCACCGCCGACGCCGCCCACGAGTGGGACGTGGCCATGCGCATGGCCGTCGCCACCGCGCGCTACGCCGAGTGCAAGAAGGTCGGTGACGGCGACTGCGCCACCAAGTACCCCGTGTACTTCGGGCAGCAGACCGACAACGTCGACGCCATTCAGCTGGCCCGCGACGTCGACCACTGCCGCCATACCGGAGGCAGCAACTGCGAAGCCATCGCCGACGACCTGGGGGGCAAGCGTGGCGTCAGCGCCGGCGTCATCGCCATCGCCAAGATGCCGGAGATGGTGCTGATGTGTCACAGCCCGGTGGAGGCGGGCGACCCGGCCGGGTGCGGCGAGGCCCGCCTGCCCGAGGGAATCACCTCGACCGACTGCTTCAACGCCCGCGAGCAGGGCCACGGCGACGCCGACAACGACGAGCTGCTGGCCACCTGCAACGCCGCGCTCAACGTCCGCAAGGGTGACCTCCGCTACCACCAGGTCAACGTCATTACCGAGCCGCAGACCCCTTCGCCCTGGGGCATCTACACCGACGCCGAGGACCCGCTGACCGGTGAGACCATCAGCGCCAGCATCAACGTCTGGTCCCACGTCAACGACCTGTGGGCCCAGGGCGTCATCGACACGATGCGCTTCATCAACGGCGAGCTGAGCGAGAGCGAGGTCACCGAGGGTGAGTACATCCACCGCTACGCCGAAGCCTATGAGGCCGCCCAGAAGGGGAGCGCAGTGCCGAAGCTGTCGCGGGAGGAAGTCGAACGCCGCACCCGCGAGTTCGCGGCCGCCAGCCTGCCCCTGCCCGAGTCGGGCGAGGCCGCCGAGGCCGCCTTCATGAGCCTCCCGGAGGCGGGCCAGACCCCCATGCTGCCCGACGGCATCATGAAGAAGGCGCGTGAGCTGAAGCAGGAGATGCACGCCATCAGCGCGAGCCTCGACACCGCGTCGGCGATGCGCCCCATCTACTCGGCCCGCCGCAACGCGCTCAAGGGCTCCAACATCGAGGCCCAGCTGATGACCAAGCCGATGCAGGAGCTGTGGGGCATCGAGGGCATGGCCATGACCGAGGGCCTGCTGGACATCGTCTCGCCGATGCGCGGCGGCAACCCCACGCTGCAGCGTGACCTCTACAACATGAAGCAGAACGCGCTGGCCAAGCAGGGCGCCTGCGTCATGCACGAGGCTCCGGCGCCGCTGGCCGTGGCGTCGCTGGCCAAGGTGCTGCAGCAGAAGTTCGGAAACTTCGACCCCAACCAGAGCGAGGGTGAGCAGATCGCCCGGGCCAACAAGATGCAGGACTACCTGCGCCGCCAGGCCCACTACGCCGTCATCGTGCACGAGATGGGGCACAGCATCGGCCTGCGCCACAACTTCGTCAGCTCCTCGGACGCTTGGGGCTACCGGCCCCAGTACTGGCAGCTGCGCACCAAGAACGGCACGGTGACCACCGAGTGCACCCAGTACAACGACGACGGCTCGGCCTGCGTCGGTCCGCGCTACTACGACCCGGTCACCACCGAGGAGCAGGACAACCTCATCTGGATGTGGAGCCACTCCTCGGTCATGGACTACGCCGGTGAGCTGGCGCAGGACACGCTGGGCCTGGGTGCCTACGACTTCGCCGCGGCCAAGATGTTCTACGGCGACGTCGTGGCCGTCTTCGAGGACGCCAGCTACCGCTCGGAGGCCGGCAACAACCGGGCCAACGGCATGCTGGCCAAGCTCGACAACTTCGGCGGCATCCTGGGCATCTCGTACCAGGCTGGTGAGACGAGCCAGGGCCCCAACGAGTTCCACTACTCGCAGCTGCACAACAACTTCGAGCTCATCAAGGACTGCGCGACCGTCAACCCCGAGGACTTCAAGCCGACAAACTGGAACGAAGAGCTCGACGGCGTCTGGAGCCCGCTGCTGGACGGTCTCATCGTGCAGGTCGACGGGCAGTACACCCGCTGTCGCCAGCAGCCGGTGGACTACGTCCGCTGGAATGACCTCCGCATGCCCGGCGCCAGCGACCCCGGCCCCGGCTTCTACCGCGGCGGCCCCTCCATCGACGGCGACAACCGCATTCGCGTGCCCTACGGCTTCGCCACCGACCGCTGGGCCGACCTGGGCAACCTCAGCGTCTACCGCCACGACAACGGCGCCGACGCCTACGAGCTATTCGACTTCCTCATCACCCAGCAGGAGGTCGGCCACATCTTCGACAACTACCGTCGTCGTCGTAACGGCTTCAGCGTGCGCTCGGCGTCGAACCGGACGCTCAGCCGCTACAACACCAAGATGCGCGATGGCGCCAAGGGCCTTGGCCTGCTGCGGAACATCTACCAGGACTTCGCCCTGGAGAACCTCAACTACGAGTTCGACACCTTCTGGCAGGTGTTCGCCCCGCTCATCTTCCGCGACAACATCCTGGCGTCGGGTCTGGCGTTCGACCACTTCGCCCGCCAGGCGGCGCGCCCCGAGGTGGGCCCGCACTTCCTGCAGGACGGTGTGCTGCTGAGCTCCGAGGACGCCCAGGGCGCCGGCAGCACGGTGCTGAACGTCCCCAACGGCGCCACGGGGCTGTATGGGAACATCACCTACGGCGGCAAGCTGGTGGAGAACCGGCTGGCCAGCGACAAAGGTGAGTACGACGCCGAGTTCACCATCAACGCCGGCTCCTACTACGACAAGATCAACACGGCGATGCTGTTCACCGAGTCGGTCGACAACTTCATCTCCTCCTCCCGGACGGACTTCACCGACCCCCGCTATCGCGCGGTGTCGCTGGCCGACCTGTTCCCCGAGGGCTACCGTCGGTGGTTGGCCAACAACCTCACCGACGACGTTTCCCTCAAGGGCGCCCGCGTCGCCGCGACCAGCTCGACCCAGCCCGAGACGGACGCCGACGGCTACCCGGCCCGGGGCATCGGCTGGACCACCTGGTGGGGCCGCACCCCGACCACCTGCTTCCCGGCCGAAAACAGCACCGTCTGTCAGGTGTTCGGCGAGACCGACAACTCCGTGCTGGGCCAGGGTGGGGGCGCCGGGCCGTCGTTCGCCATCCCCGTGGACCCGCAGATGGGCTGGGAGCAGCAGAAGTTCCTCGTGGCCTGGACCATGATGTACCTGCCCGAGAACCAGCAGCAGCGCTGGATCAACATGATGCGGATGTGGGAGCTGGGCGTGGACGCCGATCCCGAGTTCAGCAACCGCATCGAGCTGCACCACCCCGACGGCAAGCTCTATGTCGCCAAGACCTACGGCAAGGAGCAGATCTTCGGCAAGATCGTGCAGCGCGGCATCGCGGCCCGTGTCCTGGAGTACGCCAACGAGCTGCTCAACCAGGCCTACAACACGACCGATGGCCCGGACATCGATGGCAACGGCCAGCCCGACTGGTTCGTGCCGGTCATCAGCCCGAATACGGGCCTGCCGGTGATCAAGTACGACCCCTCGGTCACCCAGATCGACCCTGCCACGGGCTTCACCGCGCCTCAGGGGACCCCGGGCTGCAACGCCACCAACAACGACGAGTGCAGCTGCTCCCAGAACCGGGCCTGCATGAAGCTGCAGGAGTACATGAGCCTGCCGTTCTTCATGCGCGAGGCGCTGGACGCCTACATGATGGGCGACCCGAAGGTGAAGGGTATCTGGTAAAGGTGTAGCGTCGGGGGCGTGAGCGACTCACCCCCCGACACTGCCAGTCCTGAAGCGGGCCTCGACAGCGAACGCGCCCGGCGGCTCGAAGGCCTGTACCAGCGACTCACCGCGCTGAACTGGCGGAGCCGCGCGCTGCGCCTGTCGCGGTGCACCAAGTCGGGGGCCTTCGACATGGCGCGCCTGACGCGGAGGCGGCCGGAGCTGCTGGACCAGCTGCACGCGCGCCTGGGGTTCGAGGACGGGGACGTCATCCCGCTGGCCCTCATCAAGTCGGTCGATGCCGACGAGAAGGCCATCGCCAAGGAGCTGCAGACCCTGGAAGGGGCGGCCCGGAGCGACTGGCTTCAGACCGGCGTGTCGTCGCTGCAGCTCGGCTGGCCGTTCCTGCGCGGAACGGCGCCCGACGGGGCGTGGCTACGGGCGCCGGTGCTGCTGTATCCGGCAAAGCTCGAAGTGAGCACCCGGGGTCCACTCCGGTGGTTGCTGGAGATCACTGGGTTGCCGGTGTTCAACCCGTCGCTGGCGCACTCGCTGAAGCTTCTTACGCCCGCAGCTCCCACCCTCGAAGACCTGCTGGAAGGCGACGACGACGGCCTGTTGCGGCTCGACGAGGAGACCTTTCTCGCCATCGTCGACACGCTCAGCGGTCTCGGTTTGCAGATGAGCCGCAAGGCGGCGCACTGGCCCCAGCCCGACGCCATCGAAGACGCCTCGCAGCTAGAGCTGGGGCCGCCCGGGGAGTGGTGCGTCGAGCACCAGCTCGTGTTGGGGCGCTTTCCGCCGTCGGGCAGCACGCTGGTGGGCGACTACGAAGCCCTGCTTCAGTCTGAAGACGGCCTTGGGGACGAACGTCTGGGGCTGTCGGTGCATCTGCTTGGCGCCGACGAGACCGAAGCGGCGCCTGCGCCCCCGGCGAGAGCTCTCGAGGACGAAGGGGAGGGCGAGTCCCACGAGGCGCTGTCCTGGCTCACGCTGGCGTCCGACGCATCCCAGGACAAGGTGCTGGCTTGGCTCGACAGCGATGACCATCGCCGCGGCCTGGTCGTCCAGGGACCGCCGGGCACTGGCAAGTCGCAGCTCATCGCCAACGTGCTGACCCTGGCGCTGGCACGCGGGCTTCGGGTGCTCGTCTGCTGCGAGAAGCGCGCTGCGCTGGATGTCGTGTACGAGCGCCTCAGCAGCGTGGGACTTGGTGAGCCGCTGGCGCTGGTGCATGACGTGGCGGGTGACCGGAACGTTGTATGTCGCGAGCTGGCCCAGTCCATCGACCGTTCGCTGCAGCACGAGGAGCTGGCGGTCGCCGAGGAGGTCGGAGAGCCGCCGGACCTGGTGCGCATGCGGGCCCGACTCGAGCTGGGGCAGGGCGCGTGGAAGACCCTCGGCGCCCCGGTGAAGACGTCCCAAGGGGAGCGCCCCGGCCTGGCCGAACTCTTCGAGCGGGCCCTGGAGGACGACGGGCGGCCTCTGCCGAAGCTGACGCGGGTTGCCGCCGACGTGGGTGAGCAGGAGCTTCATGCCTGGCTACCGCAGATCCAGGCGCAGTCCACCGCCACCAAGACCATCGCCAAGCCCCACCCGCTGGCTGACCGGGGCGACTGGGCTGAGGTGAACGACGCCGGCCTGAACGCGCTGCGTGGATGGGTCGAGGCCGCCCGCGACGCGTGCCTGCGCGACTGGCCGACGGTGGCGTTGGACACGCCGTCCATGACGCCGGCGGAGTGCCTCCAGCATCAGGAAGCGCTGGAGCGGTCGGGGCACGTGATGGCGTTGTTCGAAGACCCGACGATGGTGGAGGAGCTCAACCGGTTCCTGCTGTTCTGGACCTGGACCGACGGGCGCGCGGCGACCGGCGAGTGGCAGCAGGTCATGACCCAGCTCCAGGATGCCAAGGTGTCGCTGAAGGCCATCCCCGAGACCCTCGTCGATACCAGCGACGACCAGCTGGAGGTCTGGGAAGCGGAGCTGAAGGCCTTCGATGAGCTTCAGCGACGCTGGTGGCGGGTGCTGTCACCCGCCTGGTGGCGGGCGCGCAAGGTACCAGCGGCCATCGACGGATTCTATGCCCCCGGGGCCACGACGGACGAGCGGGCGCTGGTTCCTGTCGACATGACCGCCCTGGTTCCGCTGGAGCGCGGCAACAAGGCGCGCGAGCGGTTGGCGCAGATTCGCCAGTGGCAGGACCTGAACGCTGCGATGCCGGACGACAACCCGTTCCTGCGCTTCGGGTTTCAGGGCGACCCCCAGGAGGTCCAGGTGGCCATCGACGAGATGGCCAACCTGCACGGTCGGGTCCGCGCGGTGCACGACCTGCACCAGGCATTGGCGGGGGCGTGCGAGGCCTACGCCGAGCTTCCAGCGCTGGGTGCGGCGGACGACCCGACCCAGCTGCCCTTTGTGCGCGCCGCATTGGACGATCGAAAGCGACTGCGCAAGCTGGCCGCCCTCGACGAGGTGCTGGCGACAGCGCCACAGGGGGACTTCGAGCAGCGCCGCAAGACCGCCCGGCAGAGGGTGCTAAAGGGCGACTACGCAGGCGCTGCGCAGGTGTTTCAGGAGATCCTGGACGTCTGGGAAGCGACGGCGGTGTTGGCCCGGGACGTGGACGCCGCGATGGCGTCGTGGCCGAGGTGGGCGCGGCGGTTCCTGCGGCAGTGGGGGAGCAAGGACCGGCACCTGGACCCGGTGGCGGACGCGCGGACCGCCATGGAGCGTGCCTGGCGTGGGTTGGCTCTGCGCGGCACCACGCGTCAGGCGGTCGAAGCACCGTTGGTCGACGCCGGAACCCTGGCCGCCATGGGCGACGACCTGCAGGCCTGCCGCACGGCCGCTGCCAGCGCAGTGGCGGCGCGCTGGCAGCGACGTCTGGACGCCTTCAGCCTGGGGCCAACCCATGGCAAGCAGGCGCGGCAGCTTGCGGCCCAGGCGCGTAAGCAGCGCTACCGCATGACCCTGCGCCAGATGGTGGCCCAGTTCTGGGATAAGGGCATGGCTGTGGCTCGGCCGGTCTGGCTGTGCTCACCCGACTCGGCGGCGGCGCTGTTCCCGCTGCAGCGCGACATCTTCGACCTGGTCATCTTCGACGAGGCCAGCCAGCTGCCGGTGGAGAGCGCGCTGACCATTCTGCTGCGCGCCAAGCGGGCGCTGGTGGCGGGGGACGACCAGCAGATGCCGCCGACGGCCTTCTTCCAGTCCAGCCACGGGGTCGAGCGGGACCTCGAGGACAGTATGGTCATGGGCAGCCAGTCGCTGCTCGAGCTTGCCCGGGTCGCGTTCCCGTCCATCATGCTGCGCTACCACTATCGCTCGCGCCACGAGTCCCTCATCGCGTTCAGCAACGAGGCCTTCTACGGCGGCGCGCTGGTGACGGCGCCCCGGAGCGAGCGCATCTCGCCGGCGCCGGAGCTGGAGGGACTGCACTGGCACCGGGTGGAGGGGCTGTGGCAGGACCAGCGCAACCTGGCCGAGGCCGACGCGGCGGTGGAGCTGGTGGCGCGGCTGGTCGCCATGCAGACGCCGAGCGGCGGTCTCCCCACGGTGGGCGTGGTGACGTTCAATCTGACCCAGGCGGAGATCATCGCCGAGCGGCTGGCGGCGAGGCGGTTCGACGACCCGGCGTTTGCCCGGTTCTGGTCGGCGGACACGGCGCGCCCAGCGTCCGAGCAGCTCTTCGTGCGCAACCTGGAGAACGTCCAGGGCGATGAGCGGGACGTCATCATCATGTCGGTGGGCTACGGTCCCACCGAGGCCGGGGGGCGGGTCGCCGCACGGTTTGGCCCGTTGGGGTTGGCGGGTGGTGAGAAACGCCTCAACGTGGCGGCGACCCGGGCCAAGCTCGGGGTCCACGTGATCGCCTCGTTCGAGCCCGGAAGTCTCGAGGTGAAGCGGACCCGCCGCGACGGGCCTCGGCTGTTCGCGGCCTATCTGACCTACGTCCAGGCGATGGCCAAGGGTGACGTCGACGTCGCCCGCGCGGCTCTGAACCGCGCGGGCGAGCTTGGTGTGGTGCCTCCCGTCGACGCCCGCGCCAAAGACGTGCTGGCGGGTGCACGAACCGGCAAGCGGGTAGCTGGTGAGTTGGCCATGGCGCTGCGCGAGGCCGGCATGGAGGTGCACCTGGAGGTCGGGGCCGCCCACCAGCGCCTGGACCTGGGTATTGTCGGTCCGGACGGCGACTATGTCCTCGGCGTGGACTGCGGGGCGTACCTGGGGCACCCGGAGCCGCTGACGCGTGACATCTATCGCCCGGCGTACTGGGGGTTGAACGGTTGGCGGGTGCTGAGGGTGTCTCCAGGCCAATGGCTCGAGGAGCCCGACAAGGTGATCGCACGGATCAACCGTCTCGCCCTTGGTCCTGGCGGGCCTCGTCAAGAAAAGGCCTAAGCTTTTTGGCGACGTGTCCCGTGGTCTTGAGAGACAAGGCAACGGAGTCGTCGCTGTGGATGCTGCTCACCTGCACAGACAGCTGGAGAAGCTCGTAGAAGCGCTGGAGACGCTGGGGCTGGAAGGCCTTCACGCGGCTCCAGACGCGGAGGAACACGGGGTTGAGGGGCTCGGCACCATCGACATGCTGCCGGGGCAACTCTACGTCTCTCAGACCACCCACGTGCCGTCGGGCTCGCCCGCGGGGTTTGCCCTCGGCAAGAAGCTGGTGGACGCGCTGACGCGCGACATGCTGCCGCCAGGCGCCGAGCCTGGTGATGACGACCTGATGGAGTGCTTCGATGAGGCGGCAACGGCGTTGGTCGAGGCCTGGAACCGGGACGGGGACGAGGCTGACGCGCTGAATGCGTCTGGGGCAGACGTCGTCACGACGCGGCTGGAGACACGCCGTGACCTGGTCCAGCAGTTCTCAGACGACACGCTCACGATGGCGAGCCAGCCGCTTCTGCTCAACGAGGACTGGCTCTGGATCTTCGTTTTCGGTCCGGTGGGTTGGGTGACGGACAACGCCATCACATGGCGTGAGGCCGTGGCGACCCTGGATGCCATCGAGGGCGTCGTGACCCCGCTCGACGACGAGGCGGAGGAGGTCTCCGAGTCCGAGGGTGGGAGCAACGCCGACGCCGAGGCCGACGCACGGGACATTACGCCCGAGCCGGAAGAGCCGGCCCACTGGAACACCCAGACCACAGACGCCGAAGAATCAGACGCGGGCAAGGGCGACAGCAAGCCCAAGCGCGACATAGCGTCCGCCATGTCGAGCGGAGCGGGCGTCGATGCTGCGTTGGTGTTGGTCGACGAGTCAGGCGCCTTCCGGAAGTGGTTCTTCGAGCAGATCCGGCTCGGCAATCTGAGCCTGGTCCCAGCGGAGGGACACGAGGTGACCTGCGGAGGCCAGGCGGCCGTCGTGGTCGTGGGACCTCATCACTGCGCGATTCCGGTCCATTCCGAGCACATCTTCACCATCGCCAAGGCGAGCTAGCACGGCGGGAACGATTGCACCTCCACGTGTAAGGTCGCATCCTTAAAGGATATGTACGACTACATCATCGTGGGGGCCGGGTCGGCGGGGTGCGTCTTGGCGAATCGCCTTTCGGCGAGCGGGAAGGCCAAGGTGCTGCTGCTGGAGGCGGGCGGGAGCGACAAGGACGCCAACGTCCAGATTCCTGCGGCCTTCAACAAGACGTTCAACACCGACAAGGACTGGGACTACGCCACCACGCCGCAGCCGCACGCCCACAACCGGCAACTGTACATGCCGCGGGGCAAGGTGCTGGGCGGGTGCAGCAGCATCAACGCGATGATCTACATCCGCGGGCACCGGGCCGACTACGACAGCTGGGCCGAGTCTGGCTGCTCGGGTTGGGGCTACGACGACGTCCTGCCGTACTTCCGGCGGTCGGAAGCCAACGAGACCCTCAGCGGCGAGTTCCACGGCACCGATGGGCCGCTGCTCGTGCAGGAACCGCGCTCGCTCAACGTCCTGTCGAACACCCTCGTCGCCGCCGCCGGCGAGCTCGGCTACCCCTTCACCAACGACTTCAACGGAGCTGAGCAGGAGGGCTTCGGGCGCTACCAGCTGACCCAGAAGAAGGGGCGCCGCTGGAGCTCCGCCGATGCCTTTCTGCACCCCGCGACGTCGCGGAGCAACCTCCAGGTCATCACCGAGGCCCACGTGGAGCGGGTTACGACGGAGGGGGGCAGGGCGACCGGGGTGGTCTACTCCCGCAAGGGACAGGCCCAGACCGTTACGGCCTCCAAGGAGGTCGTCCTGAGCGGCGGCGCCATAAACTCGCCACAGCTGCTGATGCTGTCGGGTATCGGTCCCGCCGACCATCTCAAAGAGCGCGGGGTTGATGTCATCCTCGACCTCCCTGGCGTTGGCCAGAACCTGCACGACCACCCGGTCGTCCCACTGATGTGGCGCTGCACGCAGAACGTGTCGCTGGACACCGCCGACAAACTCCCGCGCGTGCTCGCGCAGCTGCCCAATTACCTCCTGCGCAAGCGCGGACCGTTCACCAGCAACGTCGGTGAGGCCGGCGGCTTCTTGAAGACCCGCGACGACCTGCCAGCCCCCGACCTGCAGTACCACTTCGCGCCCTGTTTCTTCGTCAACCACGGCCGCGACAACCCACCGAAGGGCAATGCCTTCACGGTCGCGCCGACGCTCGTAGCGCCCTTCAGTCGTGGGGCCGTGACCCTGGCCAGCGCGGACCCGCACGCCAAGCCGCTCATCGACCCGCACCACCTGGAGGACCCGCGGGACCTCGCCGTCCTGGTGCACGGTTATCACCTGGCCGTGAAGCTGGTCCGCTCCGAGGCCATGAAGCCGTTCGCCGGCGAGGCCTACGACCCGGACCAGGACCTCACGGACGATTCAGCCATCGAGGAGCACCTCAAGAGCAAGCTCGAAGCCATCTACCACCCCGTCGGCACGTGCAAGATGGGCACCGATCCCATGGCCGTTGTCGACCCCGAGCTAAAGGTGCGTGGTATCGGCGGGCTCCGCGTCGTGGATGCCTCGGTGATGCCGTCCATCAGCCGGGGAAACACGAACGCACCCACCATCATGATCGCCGAGAAGGCCAGCGACCTCATCATGCGGGCTTGATACCGGCGTTCGAATCCCGCCAAGGCACGGCACTGCAGCCCTTAGCGGGGCGCTTCAGCCCTCGTCATCGCCGCTGAAAAACCAGCGCCGCCGCTTCTTGCGGGGCGGCTCTGGCGTGATGCTCGGGGCCGGGCGGAGCTTGGCCGTCAGCAGCGGGGTCACCCGGTCCAGGTAGGACTGCACGAACTTGATGCGCTGCAGGGCCGCTGCAAAGTCGGCGTCGCCGCTTCGGGCGGCCGGGCCGGCAGCTTCCATCAGGTCTCTCGTTTCGTCCTGCAGCTGAGTCAGCCGATCCTTGGCCTGTTGCCAGGGGCCGCGCTCGAGCAGGTCCCGCTCGAGGATCTCCAGCTCGCGGAACGCGTTCCGGTAGAACGTCTCCACCTGGGACGGCGTGATGATGCGGCTGGTCATGGGCCGCACGCGCCTTGGCGGCGGCGGCTTCTGCAGCAGCTTGTCGATGGGGATCTCCGGCTCCGCGCTTGCGGCCGAGGGCGGTGCGACGGTGCGCTTGGGGGGCGCGGGCATGGGCGGGAGGGTGGATGCCGAGATGTTGGGCCGCGTCGTCGGACGTCGCCAGGGCGGCGGCTTGGGCAGCGGCGGCAGCTTCATCGAGGTGATGTGGCGCTCGCTGATGGGCTCCAGTCGGGTCCGGGGCGGCGCTGCCGCGACGGCCTGCGGTGGCGGCTTGGGGGCCTCCGCTGCCAGCTTTCGCGCCTTCTCGACGGTCGGGTCTTCGGGGAAGGCGGCGTCGTCGGCAGCCGCTTGCGCCTCGGAGACGGTAGGCTCGGGCTCGGCGTTCGCCATGCGGGACGTCGGGCGCTTGGCACGCTTCGGTGGCGCAGGGCGATGGGGCTCGGGGCGGAGCAGCCGAATCGGGGCCTTCGCCGTCTCTCTAGGAGTCACCGCCAGCGGGTCTTCCTGCGGCGGGGTCTCCTGCGCGGCGAGTCGAACACGCCGCGCCAGATCGGTCAGGTCGCGGATGATAGCCGCACGGTCATGGCCCTCGCGGAGCCGCTCCTCGGCCAGAAGGAGCGGGTCGATGCCGACGATCCCGCTCAGGTCCCTCGCGTAACGTCGCCGCAGGCACCCGTCGCGCAGGCCACGCAGGTCGCGCCTCAACGACGGCGACATGGGCAGGTCCGCGTCGTGATTCTCCATCTCCGCCAGCCGCCGGAGCTGGTACTCGACCAGCTGCGGGGTCATGGCCAACAGCCGTTCCCGAGATGCCTCCGGCACCTCGACCCACTGCGCGTAGAGCGCGAGATCTCCGCCGTGACAGGGGCACAGACCCTCGGCCACCGCCGGGTCCATGCGGCAGCTGGCGTAAGCGGACTGTGCCAGCGCCAGAACGTGGTCCAACCGCGCGCCCAGCAGCGACAGGTCCGCGCCTCGGAGACGTTCGCCCAACGCCCGCAGGCTGGGGCGATGAGCATCGTCCAGCTGGCCATCGCGGAGGTGCTCCAGCAGCACCCGCCACAGCCGCCGACGGTCGTCGATGGTCATGGCCTGCAGGATCTCGCGGCAGGTCGACGCCTCCAGGTTGTTGCGCTCGGCGATTCGCGCCAGCTCCGCCTGCCAGGGCAGGGCGTCGGGGCTCTCGAAGAAGCCGAAGTGCTCTTCGATGACCGACCAGGTGTTCCGCAGCACCTCGGCCTCGGGCTCCTCCATCGGTCGCGCGACCACCAGGCCTTCCAACGTTGACCAGCCGATGCCGGGCAGCGTCACCAGCTGTGCCGCCGTGACCAGGTAGTGCTCGGCGCCCTGACCCGGCACACGCCGGACCCGGTCGTGAGTGAGGTTACCCACGTCCCGTCCGAGGGGCTCTCCGGGGCGCAGCGGTGTGCGCTCGAGGCCCACAGCGTGGTCGGCGGCCTGGAGCCACTCCCGGCGGCTCATCAGTCGGGCGATGGCGGCCGGCTCCAGCTCCATCGGGTCCAGCGCCTGCTCGCGGACGGTCTGCACAATCAGGCGCAGGATGGGGGCCACGCTGGCCGGATAGCCCGACAGGGTCTGCGCCTCGAGCAACGACAGTAGCTGTGGCAGCTCGTCATGCGCGCAGCGGTTCAGCGCCCGGGCGATGAATCGGGGGAAGTCCGCGGCAGCGAGGCTCGCAGGAGGCAGGGTCGTCAGGAAGCTGGCGGCGGTGACCACGCTCACGCCCCTCCCACGTGCTTGGCCTGCAGCTCACGGCGCGCCTGGGCCAGCTCCAGGCGCACCTTGCGCCGGGCCTTGGCTTCCTCGTAGCGCAGCTTTTCCTGCGGGGTCTCGAGGACGAGCGGCCGCACTGTGGTCGGGTTGCCGTCCTTGCCCAGCGCGACAAACGTCAGGTACGCGCTGGCCGAGTGGATGCGCTCACCCACCAGCGGGTCTTCCTTTTCGACCCGGACGCCGACCTCCATGGACGTGCGTCCCACGTAGTTCACCATCGCCTGGAGGTTCACGACGTCGCCGACGTTGATGGGCGCCAGAAACGAGATCGAGTCCATGCTGGCGGTCACGACCACTGCGCGTGCGTGGCGCTGAGCCGCCATAGCCGCGCAGATGTCGATCCAGCTCATGATGACGCCACCAAATGCGGTGTGCAGCGCGTTGGCATGCTGGGGCAACAGCAGCTCGTTCATCTCGACCGTCGAGGCCGACGGAGGAACGCCGCCGGGGTCGGGCGTCTGGTGGTCTTCGGTCATCTTTGCTGGTGTATCACTGGTGCGGCGACCGGGCCAGCATGTTGTGCGGCCCACAATTGAGCTAAAGTCCCGCAACCATGTTTCTCATCCCCGTCGGACAGGCTGACTCCAGCCTCAGTCGCTGGCCCTGGGTCGGCTTTGGCCTGCTGCTGGCCAACGTCGCGGTGTTCCTGCTGACCCTCGGTCCCGTCGACCGGGGCAATGACGCTATCAACCTCGCGGGTGCACTGATTCAGCGGCATCTGCAGGAAAACCCGGCGCTGACCATGCCGACGGACACCGGCTCGGCGACCCTGGATCGCTTTGGCAAGGCGTTGCAGCAACAACGCTCCGCCGAACCCGATCCGCTCACCGCCCTGCAGCGCATGCAGATGCGGACCAGCGCGGGGGACTGGGACGGGCTCATGGATCCGGTGGAGGCCGAGACGCGACTTCAGGAGCTCATCGCCGACTTCATCCAGGCCGAGAACGACCATCCGTTCTTCGCCTTCGGGCTCATCCCCGGCGACAGCAAACCGCTGGGTTTCCTCACCCACATGTTCATGCACGTGGACTGGATCCACCTGCTGTTCAACTGTCTCTTCCTCTACATCATGGGGTTGCTGCTGGAGTCGGCCTACGGGCACATGCTCTTCGTGGCGCTTTACTTCTCGGCGGGCATCGTCGCGGCGTTCGCTCACATCGTGTCGGCGCCCGACTCGGCCATCCCGATGATCGGAGCGTCCGGCGCCATCTCGGGCGTGCTGGGCGCCTTCCTCGTGCGGCTGCCCCGAGTCCGGGTGAACGTGCTGTGGAGCGTGTTTTTCATCATCTGGGGCACCGTGATCATGCCCGGCTGGCTCCTGCTAGCCATCTGGTTGGGGCTGCAGATCTACTTCGCCTCCGGCGCCGACCCCGAACAGGGAGGCGTCGCGTTCATGGCCCATATCGGCGGCTTCGTCGGCGGTTTCCTGGTGGCGCTGCTCATCGCCAAGCTCAAGCTCGAGCCCGAGGACGTCGATCAGGTCACCGGGCAGACCACGCTGAGCAAGACCGCCTTCAAGTTCTACGACAACGCCTTGAACTTCCTGCACGCGGGTGAGCTGGACTACGCCGTCCGCGAGCTCGGCAAGGCCGAGCAGCACGAGCCCGGACACTTCGACATCATCAGCCTCGGCTACCGGATCCACATGCGACGGCAGGATCGCCCGGCTGCCGACCGCTACGGGCTGCGAATGCTTCGTGCACTGATGGAGTCGGGAGACGCGACACGAGCCTCGCAGCATTGGTACGACTGGCACTCCGGAGGCCACAAGCCCGTTGTGCTGGCCGGACTGCGCTATCGATTGGCTCAGCTGGTGGAGAACACGGACCCGGCCTTGGCCCGCACAGTGCTATCCGCTCTCGCGGCGGACGCCAGCGCCGGAGCGATTCAGGACAAGGCGGCGCATCTGCTGGAGCAGTGGGGAGGCGTTTCCCCGGAAGTGGTCATCGACCTCGACGAGGTGGGCGCTGCCGGTGTCACCGACGACGAGGCGGACTCGGGCATTCTGCTCATCGGGGAGGGGCCCGAGGACGAAGCCGAAGACCCGGACTTCACCGCGGCGCAAGCGCTCATCGCGGGAGCCCCAGCCGTCGCAGCGCCGCTGCCCCCCGGGCAGGTCATCCCCACCCACGCGCAGCAGCCTCCGCCCACCCACCGTGGGCAGGCCCTGGTCAAGGTCACCCCAGCCACCATTGACGCCCTGGAGCAGAACGCGATGGTCCTGGGTGACGGCGGGTATCTGTCCTATCTGGAGATCCTCGGCATCGCGGGCGCGTGGGCCACGGCGCAACAGCCACCGATGCTGGTCCTGGACCTGGTCCTGGCCTGGGGCGATGAGGCCGCCGGCGCACCCGCTCACGTGTTGCGTATTCCGGGCACAGGCATGAACCCGAAGGCCCTGCTCAACCTGCCCAACGCCTCGCCCATGGGGGCTTTCGCGGTCCTGGTGGATACCCTCATCCGGCGCTCCGGAGCGGTCATCGCGTTCCCGGAGAACGTCCGCGACGACGGCACGGGCCTTCCCAAGTTTCGGGACGCGAGCACGATGGAAGAGGCCGTCTACGGCCCCAGGGGACGCTGGACCCAGTCGATCCGTTAGCACGGCCACCGCACTTGGGTCACCAGGCGGCGTAGACCAGCTGTGGCGGTCGCGAACCCGATGGTGTGGTGAATCCTATCGGCCAGAAACCCGCGGCGAAGGCCAACAGCACGACACACCAGAAGTCGCAGCGGCCAGCGATTGTCTCGGTGGCGGCGGCAACCGTGGCGTATGTCGCAGCACCCTTGGCAAACCACCAGTGGTTTCCTGCATCGGTTCGGAACCTCCTGTCCCGGAGCACACGCTTGAGTCGTGCGGCAGCGATGGCGGGGAGTGAGGAGAGGTGGCCGCTTTCGCGCGGTGTGGCATGGGCTTTCACCGACTCGTGGAAGCGGGTGCCATGAATGGGGTCGGGCGCGTCGGGTCGGTCGGGCAGCAGCGTGAAACGCCGACCGTCAGCAAGCGTCCCTGTTTGCATACCGACGGGGTCGACGAGAGCAACGCCGTCGTTCGGACATTCCGTGGCGCGTCGAAACCAGCGAGCAGCGCGAACGAACTCGACGAGCTGGCTTATCTCTTGAACTTGGGAAAGGTCCTCTGCCTTTAGGGGCATACGCCACGACCGGCTGTCCGGACCGGGGGGCTCAGGCCGCGGGGGATCTTGGTGGAGCTTGTGATGGGCCAGGGACGTGAACCACTCTGTCAGGTCCTCTCCGCTTCCGACCAGACCGTCCCAGTCGGCGCACCCCTGTGAGTCGTGCACGTGTCGTAGTAGCCCGCCGCGGTCGGTGAAGAAGACGGATTCGGTGTCGCGGTCGATGGCGACCGGCACGAAGCGCTCGAGCAGCAATTCGGCGGGCTCTACGAAGTCCGCGAACCGGTCCTCGATGTCGAGTGGAGCCAGGATTTCGACCCCGGCACGTCGAGCCGGTCCTCCCGCAAACAGCAGGCACGCTCCAAGCTGCTCCAAGAGTCGCTTGTGGTCGGGACTCAGGGGACCCCAGCGGGCCTCGAAGCTCGGCAGGTTCAGATCGCCGGGCGCTTCCTTCTGCTCGAAAACGAAGCCTCGGGGACCGGTGCCTGCCGCGAGCCAGCCGGCCAGGACGTCGAGGCTACCCATGAAGTCTTTCGGGATGCTCTCCATGCCGAGCTTCTAGCTTCGGCGAGGTCTCGCCGGCCACTGACATTGCCTGTCACTGGCAAAGACCCCTAGGTCGCGCTGGTGTCCAGGTCCCGGATGAGCCGCATGAAGTAGGTCCGCTGCACGTCCAGCAGCTTGGCGGCCTGGGTGCGGTTGCCGCCGGTGGTCTTGAGCGCATGCAGCAGCAGCCGTTCTCGGAACGTCTTCACGGCGGCGTGGTACCCCAGGTCGAGCCCCTCGCTGAGGCTCGCGGCTGCCGGATCCTCTTGCTGAGCGGACAAATGCTCGGGGGTGATCGCCTTGCCTCCAGCCCGTACCACCGCGTCTGCCAGGGCCTCCCGCAGCTCCGCGACATGGCCAGGCCACAGCCTGCGCGCAAGTACCGAGCGCGCTGCGGTGCCGACCTGCTCGGGTCGCCCCCCCAGCCGGACGACGAGCGCGTCGATGAGGTCCGGCAAGTCCTCGAGACGCTCGTCCAGCCTCGGCACTCGCACCCGGCTGCTGAGCATCGCGTCCCGCAAGGTGAGGGCGGTTGGTGTCTGGGAGGTGGTGTCGAGGGTCACCAGCCATCGCGGGCCGCGGGCCGTGTCGTTCAAACGGGCCAGGAACCAACTGGCCGCCTCGGGGGTCAGGTGGTGCGCGCCTGAGATGACGCAAGGGGCCATCGATGCTTCGACCATGACTCGGCTGAGCGTCGACACCATGGCCTGCTCGGGGACCAGCGCCAGGTCGAGCTGGACGCATCCCTCGGGTTCTCCCGTGAGGTAGGCGGCAAGGGCTCGTGCCAGGTGCCGCCTTCCCGTGCCGACCTCACCCTCGACGAGGACCGGCAACCGCGTCCCCGCCAGGTGCCCCAACTGGTCGAGCACCTGCGCCAGGCTTCGGGAGCGGCCCGCTACGGATGGAAAGGCGCCTCCGGCGACCCTCGCGGACGGACCCCGACGCACGCGCTCGAGGGCGTCCACCGCCTCGGCGTGGTGTCCTTTGGCGAGCTCGAGCGAGGCCAACAGGTCCCTGTGCCGCTGGCGTTGCTGTCTGGCGCGCCTGGCCATCCGCGCGAGCCGCTCGATGGTGTCGTCGGTCCAGTCGAGGGACAGCGCGCGGTCGCCGAATACGGTGACGGCCTCGGACCCGGGGCCCAGCGCGAAGTCCCGCGCGACCAGCGCCTCGGTCACTCCAGCCGACGCCACGACGCTACCGTGGGCGTCGGTCCACCGTGCGCCCACCAGCTCGCCATGGGCCACGAGCTCGCGCAGCAGCGCCCGCTCCCAGTGGTCGTCCGCTTCGGCGACCTGAAGCGCCGCGGACAGCAGGTCGGTTCCGGTGGACCCCGCAGCCTGGCGGGTCACCGCAGGCGTCTCCACCGCCCCCCGGGCGCGTGGGCCGGTGACGCGCAGCATGCGCTCGGGCCACATGCCGCTGGGAGCAGCCTCCCAGAGGTCCACCGCCATGGTCCACTTGTCGTCCTCGCCGGCGTCCCGGAACACCACCGCCAGGTCGTGCAGCATGGCCGCTCGAGGCCATTCGGGCAGGGTGAGGGGCCCAAGTACGTCCAAGGCTTCGTCGGCTGCCTGGACGGCCAGGAACGTCTGTCCCGTCAGCGCCAGCAACACCGCATGCTGACTCAGGGCGGCCGCGACGAGCCCTGGGAGCACTCTGGGGCGCGTCTCGAACCGCAGCTGTTCGGCGATCCCCAGCGCCAGCCTCAAATAGCGCGCGTCGCCGCTGTCGATCCACAGGGCGCGCATGGTCAGCAGCCGCACGATGTCCCAGTACGGGTTGCCCTGAATCATCACGCCGTCCATCAGCAGACGTGCCTGCTCTGGCCGCCCCTCCCACAACTGCACCAGCGAGCGGAGCGCGGCCGCAGGTGGCGCCAGCTCGTCGATGCCGCCGGGAGCCTGTTCGGCGGCCTGAAGCGCCTGCTCGGCGCGGTGCGTCGAGCCCGAGAAGAGTTCGAGCCGGGCGCGCGCGATCAACGTGGCCCGTCGTCCGCGCCCCCTAAGACCCTCGACCCGGGTCGTGGCGGCCTCGGGCCGGTCTGCCATCAGCTCTAGCACCGCCATCTCGGCGCGGACGCCGTCGGATGCCGTGGGCGTCTCACCGGCGTTCTCGAGCGCCAGCGCCAGGGATTGGTGGGCCGCCTCGTAATCGCCCAGCGCGGTGTATGCCAGGGAGCGCTCCCGCAGCTCGGCGACCACCAGCTCGCGTCGCGGTGTCGCTCCGGCCTTGAGCTGACGCGCCCCTTGCAGGATGGTGAGGGCCTCGTTCGGATGTCCGGACGTGCGAGCGATGCGCGCTTTCTCGAGGAGGCGCTCCAGCCGGGCGGGCGTGCCGGGGGCGGGACTGCTCTTGCCGGACGGGGGCATGGCGGGCTCCAAAGCGCAGGTCAGATGAACAACGAGCACCCATGGAGACGCGTTTGCGCAGCGGCTGTCAAAAGAAGGGAACACCACCTGAATCCGATTGCGTACGGCTGGCCGTCGAGCGCGCGGAACCCGACCGCTATCGGCTAGGATCACCGCTATGACCGGCCCGATCGCCATCGCCTTCGAAGACAACCACCTGGTCGCCGTGCACAAGCCCGCTGGGCTGCTGAGCCAAGCCGCGGCGGCGGGTGACGACAATGTTGTTGACCAGGTAAAGGCCTACCTGAAGGCCAAGTACGACAAGCCAGGCAACGTGTACGTCGGGCTCGTACACCGCCTCGACCGCAACGTCTCCGGCATCATGCTTCTCGCTCGGACGTCGAAGGCGGCCGCCCGGTTGACCAAGGCGTTCGCCAAGCGACATGTGGACAAAGGCTACCTGGCGGTGGTCGAGGGCACGCCCGCCCCCCACCGCGGGCGCCTGGAGAACCAGCTGGCCCCCCGCCCGGGTGGGGCTCGGGGCGTGATGCAGCATCCGGATGGAAAGGTCGCGCGCTTGCGCTACCAGAGCGTGGCCGATGACGGGCGGCGCTCGGTGCTGGCGGTACACCTGGAAACGGGGCGCAAGCACCAGATTCGGGCGCAGCTCGCGTTGGCGGGGCACCCCATCGTTGGTGATCCGCTCTACGGCAAGCACGATCGCCTATTGCGTCGCCCCATGCTGCATGCCTGGCGCTTGGCGCTGGAACACCCTGTACGCCGTGAACCTCTGGAGTTGCGTAGCCCTCTGGTGGCTCCGATGGATACGCTGTGCGCCCACTTGGGCTTTGACTTGGGACAGCCGTGGCCGTTCACTGAGTGAAAGTCGTGAAGGGCCCAGTGGCCGATGCTGCGAGAGCGGTCGGCGCTGGGTCTTTGTGTATGTGGCGCAGCCCCGCGGTTCTGGCCCGGGAAGTGATGCGCGGCCAGTGGTGTTGGAACAGCGAACGGTCATGCGTCCCCGGGGACGGCCCGAGGGCTGGTGGTGGGACGCAAACGCGAGCGAGGTACCTCAATGCGTAGCCAAAGCGAACTTCTCAGTATGGTCCACGAGATCCTCGGCGACGCCTACAAGCGCCTCCAGGTGGACAAGTACACGCTGGTCGAGGACCTCACGAAGAACGAGGCGACCATCCAGTGCCTGCTCAAGGTCATCAACGGCGACGACCGGGTCCGGTCCGTCGAGGGCCATGGCGTGGGCATGGTCGATGCGCTGTTCAAGGGGCTCAAGGAGGCTCTCAGCGAGGACTACCCATCGTTGGAGTCGATCCACTTCGTCGACTTCCGCGTGGTCGGTGACTTCTCGGCGGGCGCCGAGAGCGACGCTCCCGGAACGGTGACTCTCGAGGTCGAGAACTCCTCGGGGCGCCGGTTTCACTTTGACTCGACCAGCCCGTCGCTGAGTGCCGGCGCGGTCCGTGTCGTCGTGGAGGCGGCACAGCACTTCGTCAACTCGGAGCTGGCGGTGCTGAGGGTGTTCGACTGGGTCGATGATGCCAAGCGTCGGCACCGTCCTGACCTGGCTGACAAGTACGTCCAGCGGCTGGCCGACCTGATGGCCAACACGAGCTACAGCGAAACCATCGAGCGCCGCCGCGACCAGACCGTCTGACGACGTGGTGGGCTCCTCCTAGGCCCCATCGGGGCGAGGTGCGTCCCGTGGCCATCTGAGGTCTTGAGAATCTCGTCCCGCCGTGCAAGGGTGCGCCCGACCGCACTCCCAGCCACCAAGGGACGAGTCCCATGCCCGCGAAGCCCGCCGACGCCGTACTCGAGGCGCTGATTGCGTCCATCAAGGAGACCCGCGACCGCGGGGTTGAGCCGCTGCTCATCTTCGACCTGGACGGCACCCTCTACGACAACACCGTCCGTACCCTGCGCATCCTGCAAGAGTTCGCCGCCAGCCACGCCAACACCTACGAGGGGTTGGTGCAGCAGGTGGCGGGCCTGGCCAGCCAGGTCATGAAGTACAAGCTGTCGGACACGCTGCTGCAGGTGGGCATCACCGACGAGGGCCTGGTGAAGGCGGCCGAGGCCTTCTGGTTCGAGCGGTTCTTCACCGACGACTACGTCACCTATGACCTCCCGACGCCAGGCGCCCGCGAGTTCGTCGAGGCGCTGTACGAGGCCGGCGGCGTGCCCGTCTACCTGACCGGTCGGGACGCCCCGAACATGCTGGTGGGCACCGTGAAGTCCTTGCACCGCGATGGGTTCCCCGTCGGGACCTTCGACACGCGGATCGTTTTGAAGGACGACTTCCACCGGGCCGACCACGACTACAAGAAGTCGGTCATCGACCACCTCAAGCGCGTGGGGCATGTGGTCGGCGCCTTCGACAACGAGCCCGGGCTCTGCAACCTGTTCAAGGAAGCCTTCCCAGAGGCCGAGGTCGTCTGGCTCGACACGTCGCATGCGCCGGGGGCCCCGGACGTTCGCGACGACATCACCACGGTGGGCGATTTCACGCCGCTGATTCCGTAAGCAGCGAGAGGACAGGGACATGAGGACTCACCTTCGCACGGCTGCCATCGCAGTCGTCGCCTTCGTGCTGATCTGGTTCATCCCGAGCGGCGTGACCGCCATCGAGGTGCAGCAGACGCCGACGACCGCCATCGAGGCCCCGAGCGTCCTGGAGACGAGCGGGGACAGCTGCGTCGTCAGCCCCCCCGGTGGTGGGCTCGAGAGCGCTGCGCCGCTGGCTGACAAGTGCCGCGAGAAGAAGAAGAAAAAGAAGAAGAAGGGCGCCAAGAAGGACGAGTCCAGCTGGTTTGGGAAGTTCGCGCCCATCCTCATCCTGCTGGTCGTGGTTGGCATCGTCCTGTTCCGGCTGCCGAAGATCGAGGACCTGGGCCACACCGACGAGTTCCGGCGCCGCCGGGTGCTCAACTGGCTGCCCCTCGGGCTGGTCTACGCCTTCCTCTACATGGGCCGCTACAACATCAAGGTCAGTCAGCACGCGTTCGGCGAGATGAGTAATGCGGGCGGCGAGCCGCTGATGGCCAACGCCGACTTCGGCACCATCTTCGCCGCCGGCACCGCCGTCTATGCGATCTCGTTCCTCATCAACGGTCCACTCACCGACAAGTACGGCGGCAAGTTCGCCATTATGGTGGGCGGCGCTGGCGCCGCCATCTGCAACCTCGTCATGGGGTTGTGCACCGTGTCCCTGCTCGGCGACACCGAGGGCACGGGCTTTGTGGCCACCAACTTCGTGTGGCTCTTCTCTGTCCTCTACGCCGTCAATATGTACTTCCAGAGCTTCGGTGCGGTGGCCATCGTGAAGGTCAACGCCCCCTGGTTCCACGTCCGCGAGCGCGGCGTCTTCGGCGCCATCTTCGGCATCCTCATCTCGCTGGGCATCTACTTCGCCTACGATTGGGGCTACATGATCCTCAAGGGCTGGGGCATCGACTGGGTCTTCCTGGCGCCCGCCATCCTGCTCTTCATCTTCTGGTCCATCACCGCCGTCTGGGTGAAGAACACCCCGGGCGAAGCGGGCCACACCGACTTCGACCTGGGTGACGCGTCTTCGGGCGACGACGGGCCACGGCTCGGTGCGATGGAAGTCTTCAAGCTGATGCTGAAGAACCCGGTCATCATGACCATCGCGGCCATCGAATTCTGTTCGGGCTTCCTGCGCCAGGCCATCATGCAGTGGTACCGGACCTTCGCGAGCCAGACCGATGGGGTGCTCGGCGGCAAGAGCGACTTCGTCTACCAGAACTGGGGCATGTTGTTGTGCTGCGCCGGCATCATGGGGGGCGTCTTTGCAGGCGTCATCAGCGACCGAGTGTTCCAGTCTCGACGCGGTCCCGTGGCGGCCATCCTCTACGGTGGCATGCTGATTGGGGCCACCGTCCTGTTCTTCACCTACGAAACCGCCGTCGTCGGGCCCCTGGTGGTCATCATGTCGATGTTCGTCATCGGCGTGCACGGCATGCTCTCCGGCACCGCCAGCATGGATTTTGGCGGAAAGAAGAACGTGGGCATCGCCGTTGGTATCATCGATGGGTTCGTGTACCTCGGCACGGCGGTGATGAGCATCACCTACGCGCTGATCCTCCCCAAGGAGCAGCTGGACGACAATTGCAACATCATCGGACCAGCGACCGAGCCGGAGAACTGGTCGTCCTGGCCCCTGGCGATGATTCCGTTTGCGCTCGGCGGCCTGTTCTTCGCGCGCAAGATCTGGAACGCCAAGCCCAAGGGCAAGGGCGCCGCGGCGCACTGACGGCGGGGCGAACGGTTCTCCTGGCGGCGGCGTTGACGCTTGCCGCCGGGGCGTGTGGCAAGCCCGAGGCCGAGGTCAAGGGCTGGCCGCGCGTCATCCCGCTGGCGAAGGGACTCAAACCCGTTCCGGGCATGCCAGACGCCGGGGCGGCGCCGGTCGTGGAGAAGGTTCCCGAACGGCCGCGGCTCGCCGATGTCGTCGTTGCTCTCACACGCGCCCCCGACATCTCGGACAGCGAGAGCGTAGGGCCCGAGGATGTCGCCATCGGTCCGAGCGATGTGCTCGAGGTCCGCACCTGGCGTGGCATGACCACCTGCGACCGGCTCATCGAGACCGCGTGCGCCTACCTGGGCGCCCACTCGCAGGAGTGCGCCGAGATACGCGGATGGCGTAAACCGGCACCGACCGAGGAGGTGCTGACCGAGTGCCAGGCCATCCTCGACCAGTTCGACATGACGTACAATCAGCGCGGCGTGCGGCGGGTGCGCAACCCCTGCTGGAGCCTGGCGTACGATGTGTGTCGGGACTTCGGACGCACGTCCGAGGAGTGCCTGGAGGCCAAGTCCGAGGCTCGGCGGCTACGCAAACCGCGGCTGAAGCTGGCCTGCAAAGGGGGGATCATCCTGTACGAGGCCAAGAAGGTGTTCCCGGATTGGGGGCCGAATGCGGCGCCGAGGTCCGTGCGGACGCCCTAGCGTTCCGTGCCCGTGGCTCTTGCCCGTGGCTCTTCGATGGGAGGGCCGTGGTGGTTCGTCGCAAGGCTTCGATGGGAGGGCCGTGGTGGTCCGTTGCAGGACTTCGATGGGAGGGCCTTGGAGGTCCGTCGCAAGACTTCGATGGGAGGGCGGTGCAGGTGTGCAGCTCGGCTTCGATGGAAGGCGGTGCAGGTCCGTCGCATCGTAGGACGATCTCATTCGCCCCCCAAACCCCCCGCTGGGGGGCTTCCGCCCCCCTTCGGGGCGGCACCTGCGCTCCTTCGTTCCTACGCTCGCAAGCTCGCTCCGTCACTACGTCGCTCCGGGCCGTCCGACGGAGTCGGATGCGGACTGAACGCGCGGAGCAGGGTTCCGGTCGTGCGACGGCCTGTTCCCGCGGCCGGAGGTCGGTTGATTTTGCTTTCTCATGCGGAGGTCTGTCGCGGGCTGTCCGACGGAGTCGGATGCGGACTGAACACACGGAGAAGGATTCCGGTCGTGCGATGGCCTGTTCCCGCGGCCGGAGGTCGGCTGATCGCGCTTGCACTTCGGAGGTCCGTCGCTTTGTCGCTCCGGGCCGTCCGACGGAGTCGGATGCGGACTGAACGCGCGGAGCAGGGTTCCGGTCGTGCGACGGCCTGTTCCCGCGGCCGGAGGTCGGTTGATTTTGCTTTCTCATGCGGAGGTCTGTCGCGGGCTGTCCGACGGAGTCGGATGCGGACTGAACACACGGAGAAGGATTCCGGTCGTGCGACGGCCTGTTCCCGCGGGCGGGTCCGTCGCTTTGTCGCTCCGGGCCGTTCGACGGAGTCGGATGCGGAGCTAGCGGTCGACTGGGAACCGGTAGATGACCTCGCCGTCGCCGATGAGGCCGAACTCCCGTCTGGCCACGTCGCGCCAGCCCTCCGCGCCGGATTCGAGGGTCACCAGCTGCTGGCGCAGTTCGGCGTTGTCCCGCTCCAGGCGCTCGACGGAGGCGCTGAGGTTGCTGTGATGCCGCTCCAGCATGTCCAGACGCGCTCCACGGGTGGGGTTGAGGGTATGCATCGCGATGCTGGTCGCCACCAGGCCCATCAGGCCCAGCAGGACAAAGCTTCGTATGGCGCGAGCGATACCCGTCTCGAACATAAGGTTACCCATACGGCGCAACCACTATCCCCGCCAGATTTTCACCGTTTACCGACGCTGCAGGCAGGGGGGCGAGACCTGGCCGATCGGTGAGGTCGGGGAATGGCGACGCGGTAGGTGTCTGTTGTCACCGATGCATCAGGAGTGACCCATGTCCCGTTCCCGCCTTGTGGCCCTGACCGTCGTCGGGGTCGCCATCGTGGCGTTTGCCGCGTGGCCGCCATCCGAGGAACCGACACCGGACCGCAAGGACCGGGTCGAGACCCGCACGAAGACCCGCGAGAAACCCTCCGACGAGGAGATCAAACGGCGTCGGAAGGCTCGGCTCATGCGCATGAGCCGCGGCAAGGTAGTGGAGGCCAAACTGGTCAAGTTGCGCGCCCTGCGGTGCGGGCTCATGCCGGCACCACAGGCGTCCATCGCCGTCGACATGGGCAACGGCCCAGTGCAGGTCGGCGAGACCGACGACCTCGGCAAGCTCACCATTCGGGTCCCGAAGGTCGGCAAGCACACCTACATCGCCACCCATGACGAGCACGATGGCGCCGAAGGGCCCACCGATGCCGACGAAATCAGCGTCAACGCGTGTCCCGGGGCCACGGTCATCGGCAAGGTCGTCGATCCCAAGGGCGACCCTGTGGAAGGCGCCGAGGTCGTGCTGGGTGAAGAGCAGGACGTCGCCGTCACCGACGAAAACGGGGAGTTCATGGTGACCGACATGTACCTGACGGCGCTGCGCCTGGCGGCCCGCAACGGTCAGCTGAGCGCAGAGGTGTCGCTGGACCCACCGCTGAACCCCCGTGAGGAGCGCACGCTCAACCTCCGACTCGAGCGTGGGCGCCGTCTGGTGGGCGTCGTGCTCGACCGCGAGGGGACGCCCGTGCCGAAGGCCACGGTGATGGCTTTGGCCGGAGCCGAGATGGTGACCTCCACCCGGGCGGACCGGCGCGGGCGGTTCTGGCTCAAGGGCGTGCCGTTCGTCCCGCTGTCGCTTCAGGCGCTGAGCGACCGGGGTGCGAGCAAGCCGCTACCGGTCGGCGAGACCGAGGCCAGAAGCGACCTGGTGTTGACCATCGAGCCGGGCGCCATGCTGGTCTTCAAGGGTGGGGGGGCAGACGCGACCTACCAGGTCTACGACAAGCGTCGACCTGCGGCGGCGCCCATGCGCGAAGTGGTCGGCGATGGCTCACGGGCCACCCTGAACGCGCCGGGACAGTACGAAATCATGGTCGACAGCCCGACCGGAGGAAAGAAGAGCTGCGGCGAGGTGGGGGTGTTCCCGGGCGACCTCATCGAGATCGACTGTGCGGCCGAGGGGGACGCCACCGTGACCGGGCGCGTGGTCGACACCAAAGGGGACGCTCTGGGCGGCGTGAACATCTACGCGTTCAGCCGCAGCAGCTACAGGCGAAGCGCCCGACGGGTTCAGGCGACCACGAGCAGCGACGGGACGTTCAGCTTCAAGCTGGACGAGCGCGGGCAGATTACCGTTGGGGCGTTCGTGCCGGAGGACGGCGGCGGCTACGGCCGGAAGACCGGCATCCCGGTGAGCCCCGGTGTAGTCTCCGACGTTGGCGACATCACGATTCTCACGCGCGACGAGCGCCAGGCCATGTTCCGCCAGCGCAAGTTCTACGGCGTCGGTGCGGTCATTACCCGAACCAGCCAGGGCCCGGTGTTTCAGCGCCTGGTCGACAACGGCCCGTTGGCGCGGGCCGGCGTGAAAGCCTACGACGTCATTCTCGCAGTGGACGGCCAGACCGCCTACAACGAGAGCGTCATGGGGTTGGTCCGCAAGCTTCGTGGCGAGGAAGGCTCGTCGGTGACCTTGACGCTGTGGCGTGACGGCCAGGAACTCGAGGTGGACGTCGAGCGCGGGCCCATCGACGCCGACAAGGCCTTCTGAGGCAGATTTCTCCTTGATCACGGCGCACTCCGTGCCTCAGATTGCGCACACTATGAGCGCTGCCGTCGACCCCGCAACCACGACCTCTGCTGCCTCCGGGCGCCGCGGAGTCGTGCGCGCGCTGAGCGTGGCGCCCATGATGGCCCGCACGGATCGGCATTTCCGCTACTTCATGCGGCGGATGACGAAGCACACCCTGCTGTACACCGAGATGGTGACGATGGGCGCCGTGATTCACGGCGACCGGGACAAGCTCCTGGGGTTCCACCCCGACGAGCACCCCATCGCGCTACAGCTCGGCGGCGACAACCCGGAGATGATGGCGCAGTGCGCCCGCATCGCGGAGGATTGGGGCTACGACGAGGTGAACATCAACGTCGGCTGCCCCTCGGACCGGGTGCAGAACGGCAACTTCGGTGCGTGCCTGATGGCGCAGCCCGAGCGCGTCCGGGACTGCGTCGCCGCCATGCGCGCCGAAGTGTCCATCCCCGTCACGGTCAAGCATCGCATCGGCATCGACGATATCGACCAGTACGAAGACATGGCGCGGTTCGTCGACATTGTTCGGCAGGCGGACTCCGACCGGTTCAGCGTGCATGCCCGCAAGGCGTGGCTGCAGGGCCTGAGCCCCAAAGAGAACCGGAACATCCCGCCACTGCGCTACGACGAGGTGCACCGCCTCAAGCGCGAGTTCCCCGACGAGGTCATCGAGATCAATGGGGGCATCAAGACCATCGAGGCCACCAACGCCCATCTCGAGCACGTCGACGCGGTCATGATTGGCCGAGCGGCCTACGAGAACCCGTACCTGTTCGCTACGGCGGACCGGGACGTGTTCGGGGACGGCGACGCCGACATCCCCGACCGCTTCGAGGTGGTCGAGGCGATGATTCCGTACGTCGAGCGCTATTACGCCCAGGGCTGGACCCAGACGTCGCTGGTTCGGCATCTGCTGCCCCTGTTCCACGGGCTGCCGGGCACCCGCATCTGGAAGCGGACGCTGAGCACCAAGCACACGAGCCTCACGCCAGGTCAGGTGCTTCAGCTGGGGATCGACGAGGTGCGCGAGCGCCTGTCGCGCCGCGCGAGCTGACGTCCTCTAACTACTTCGCGTCCGATTTCTTCGCCGGAGGCTTGGGCGTTGTGTTGCCCGCGACCTCGATGCAAACGGCCTCCAACAGGGTGCCGAGACTCTCACCCGTGACCTGTACTCGGCCGCCGGTGACGGCCTCCTTGATGACGGGCGCCATCACCTCGGTGCCATCCTTGCCCAGGAAGAGCAGCTTTGTGTTGAGATTCTCAGCTGTTGCCTCGGCCAGCGCGCTGCTCGCGTCGATGCCGACAGTCAAATACAGGGACTTGCCATCCTTGGAGACCTTGGCCGCTTTCACATCCCGACCGGTAAACACCGTCTTGTCGGCGATGCGGACCTCCACTTTGGCGTGGGCGCGGTGGTCCTTGCAGTGGGGGCCTGCAGCCTGCGACGCGCCACCCGACTTCCCGCACGCCGCCAGTACGACAGCGGCGACGACCAGCGCCACACTCCTGCGCCTCACGGCCGTACCGTCTCCTGGTTCTTCCCAAACTCATACGGGAAGCTGACGCTGCGGAACCCGGCGTCCTGAACGTACCCCACGACCTCGACCATCGCTTGATAGCTGGTGGCCTTGTCGCCTTTGATGGCGATGGACATGTCCGGCTTCTTGGCCCGCAGCTCGGCCAGGCGGGCTCGCAGGGCAGCGGGTTTGAGCTTCTCCGGCTCGGCGGCCGAGGTCCCGCTCTCCTTGTCCACGACCAGAAGGTGCAGGTTGCCCAGCTTGTCGACGTAGACCGTGGTCTTGTCGGTGGTGACAGTCACCTGCTCCGCGCTAGACGTGGGGAACTCGATCTCGAACGCGTGCTCCTCCGTTTTGAACACGGTGGTGACCAGCAGGAAGATGAGCAGCAGGAAGACCACGTCCATCAGCGACGTGATGTCGATGGCAACCAAGGCGCGGTTGCGTCCACCGTTGCCGCGGAAGTTCACGCTGTCTCTTCCTCGTCGCCGTCGTCATTACCGTCGGTTTCGGCGGCGTCGGCCTCGCTGGCAGGCTTCGCCTTCTTCCCTTTCTTCTTCTTGGACTTCGGCTCGGTTGGGGCTGGCTGTTCGACCTGCGTCACGTCACGCGGGGAGGGCGGGATCATTTCGTTGAGCAGGGACAGCCCTGCTTCCTCGAGCTCGACGGCGAACCGGTCGATGCGGGTCTCTACGTAACGGAACGCCACGTAGAACGGGATGGCGATGGCGAGACCGCCCAGCGTCGTATACAGCGCGTGCTCGATGCCCTCGGCCAGGGCCTCGATGCTGGGCCCGCTGGCGGCGGCCTGGGCGGCGGCGGCTTCGGGGCCCTTGAGGTCGTTGAAGACCTCGATCATGCCGGCGACCGTGCCCAGCAGACCGAGCAACGGCGCGATGGCAGCCACCGTGGATAGCACATGGATACGTACCGACATATGGCCGACCTCGACCTGGCCGACCTCCTCCATGACCTCCTTTACGACGGCCCGGTCGGCGTCGCGGTAGGTCAGCGCGGTCTCGGCGATGCGGCCGAAGACGCTGGTGTTCTCACGGCAGAGCGCCGCTGCCCGATCCGTGTCTCCGGCGCGGAGGTGCTTGAGCAGACTCTGGAACAGATGCGCGGGCAGGATGTTGGAGCGCTGCAGCGCGAGCATTCGCTCGATGAACACGAACGTGCCGATGAGGGAGCATCCGAAGATGATCCACATCAGGACGCCGCCTTTGTCGAACGCCTGGGCTATATCCATGCGGGTGTGGTCGCTTGTGGTCGGTCGGGGAGCAGGAGAGGGGAGGCCGGCTCAGGCGCCGGCGCTCATCGGTAGCACGATGCTGAAGGTCGTGCCCTGGTCCGGCGCGGACTCCACCGCGATGGTCCCGCTGTGTTCTTCAACAATTTTCTTCACGATGGCCAGGCCCAGGCCGGTGCCATGCTTCTTGCCGTGGGTGGCGAAGGACTCGAACAGCCGGCCCCGCATCGCTTCGGGGATGCCCGGACCGTCGTCACTAAACCGGAACACCACAGTGTCGTCGACTTCTTCCACGCCGATGGCGAAATGGCCGCCGCGGTCGCCCAAAGCTTCGCGGGCGTTTCGGGCGAGGTTGAACACGACGCGCTTCATCTTGTCGTTGTCGATACGGACGGCGCCCCGATAGGTGGGCTGAAACTCTAGCGCTACGCCAGCCTCGATGAACTCGGGAGCCAGCTGGTCGCGCACCTCGCTCAGGAACTGGTCCACAAAGACCTTCCGGAGCAGGACCTTCGACTCGCCGCGCGCGAAGCTCAGGACCTCCTGGGTCATGCCCTTGATCTGGGCAATCTGCTTCTGGACCAGCTCTTTGTAGCCGGCGCGTTTGTCGCCGTCGGACTCCCGGGCCATCAGCTGGGCATAGCCGTTGATGATGGTCAGCGGCGTCTTCAGGTCATGGACCACCGACGACAACGTCCGACCGATGGCAGCGAGGCGTTCAGCTTTCTCTTCTTCCTGGCGCGACCGGATCAGCTCCCAGCTCAGTCCCACCCGGCTGGCGATGGAGTCGAGCACCCGAGCGTCGGCGTCGAACGTTCGCCCCTCGCCGCTGCGGTTGATCAGCACCAGCACCCCGAGGCGGTCGCCCCGGTCCTTGTTGCGCTGCTCGATGGGGATGACCGCTGCGGAGCGGATCTTCAGTCCTGGGGATTGCTCGCGCCACGCGGACAGGGCCTCGTTGGCCACGCTGCCCACCATGAAGCGTGCCTCGCCACTGGTGAACACCTCCGCCATCACCCCATCGACCGCCGACAGCTGCGACTGGCACAGGTTGTCGGATGTGGTCCCGGCGGCGGCCTGGATAACGAGACAGTCGCGGAACCGGTCGTACAGCACGACGCCTGCGCTCTCGGCCGGTAGCTCGGCGCACACCGTCTGCACAATGGCGCCCAGGGCAGCGTCCAGCTCGCGTGTCTTCGCGGCGGCGCGCTCGACGGCAAACAGCAGCTCCAGCTCGCGCTTGCGGCTCCGCAGCCGCATCTGGGTCTCGAGCAGGTCGATGTTCTTGCCGACGATGTCCAGATACAGCTTGGAGTTCTGGATGGTGATGGCGGCTTGCGACGCGATGGCCTCCAACAGGTCCTCGTCGGCCACCGTGAAGTAGCCCTCGGCCTTGTTCAGTACCTGGATGACGCCGATGGTCTGCTGCCGCGAGTTGGTCAGCGGCCACGCCAGGACGCTCTTGGTCCGGTACGACGTCTTCTTGTCGACCGCCTGGTCGAAGCGCGGGTCCCGATAGGCGTCCTTCACGTTCACCGGGCGGCCGTGTTTGGCGACCCAGCCAGCGATTCCCTGGCCGACCTCCAGCTGAATCGTCTCCAGTTCCTCCCCCAGCGCTACCGTCGACCACATGGACTGGTTGTCGTTGTCCAGCAGGTACAGCGTCGCCCGGTCGGCCTGCAGCAGCTCGGTCGTGCGGCCGAGGATGGCCTCCAGAATGCGCTCGAGGTTGTGCTCGCTGACCAGCGACTTGCTGATGGCCTCGATCCCCCGCAGCTTCCGCTCCATCACCCGGTTGCGCTGGCGCAGCTCGGCCAGCTCCTGCAGCAGCGTCGCGTCCGATTCGCCCGGGTCATTGCTGACCTTGGGCGCCGAAGGTGCGGGCGGCCGATGGCTACCGGAGTGGGCTTGTACGGAGGGCTTACTCACATCAGTCTGCGGTCGATGGCTGGACGGAAATCAATGCGCTTGCAGCCAAGTATGACCCGTTGCGGCGTTGACCGAAAGCGGGACGTCCAGCTGGACGACGCCCTCCATCTCCTCCACCACGAGCTTGGTGGTGACGTCCACCGCGTCGGCCGGAACCTCGAAGACCAACTCATCGTGGACCTGCAGCAGCAGCTTGACGCCCCACAGGTCCGGGTCGCCCTGAGCCAGTCGTCGGGAAATTCGAACCATCGCCGTCTTGATGATGTCGGCGGCGCTTCCCTGGACGGGGGTGTTGACCGCGACCCGCTCGGCAAAGGACCGCTGCATCCGATTGCGGCTGTGAAGGTCCGGCACCCGGCGAACGCGGCCCTGCAGGGTCTTGACGAAGCCTTCCTGGCGGGCGTTCTCCAGCGTTGCGTTCTTCCACTCGCGGATCTTGGGGTATCGGGCGAAGTAGCGCTCGATGAAGTCCTTGGCCTCCTTGCGGGAGATGCCCTGCTCGCGGGCGAGCCGCCACACGCCCATGCCGTAAAGAACGCCGAAGTTGATGGTCTTGGCCATGGCGCGCTGGCCCCGGGTGACCTCGTCGGGCGGGACCTCGAACATCTCGGCGGCGGTGCGCGCGTGGATGTCGGCGCCATCGCGGAAGGTCTGCTTCATCAGCTCTGACCCGCAGAGATGGGCAAGGATGCGCAGCTCGATCTGGGAGTAGTCGGCCGCCAGCAGGACATGGTCGTCGGCGGCGACGAATGCGTCGCCGATGCGCCGCCCTTCCGGCGTGCGGACGGGGATGTTTTGCAGGTTCGGTTCCGCCGAGGACAGGCGCCCGGTCGCCGCCACCGCCTGATTGAACAGGGTGTGGATGCGCTGGGTCTCGGGGTTCACCATGGTCGGCAGGGCGTCGGTGTACGTGCTTTTGAGTTTGGTAACGCTGCGCCAGGCGATGATCTTTTTGGGCAGCTCGTGGAGTTCACTCAACTCGTCGAGCACGGAGTTGTCCGTCGAGTAGCCGGTTTTCGTCTTCTTCTTGGCGGGCAGTCCCAGCTTCTTGAACAGGATCTCCGACAACTGCTTGGGAGAACCTACGGCGAACTCGGTACCCGCCAGCTCGTGGGCCTCCTGCTCCAGGACCTTGGCCGTCTCCCCGAACTCCTTGGAGATGGTCTCCAGCAGCGGCGCGTCGATGGAGATACCCGCCAGCTCCATGTCGGCCAGCACCTCGCTCAGCGGCAACTCCAGCTCGTTGAGCAGCGGTGCCAGCTCTTCCTCCTGGTCCAGGAGCTGCTGCAGGACGCCCTGAACCGCCAGGGTCGTCTGGGCGCGCTCACAGAAGAAGTCACGTGCGTTTTCCAGCCCCAGCTGGTCGGCGCTCATCGCCTTCTTGCCGCTGCCCGCAATGTCCTTCCACGGCAGCATCTTGTGGCCCAGCCGGTCGGCCACGATGCGATGCAGGGTGTGGTCGTGGAACTTGTCGGGGTCAACGAGGTAGCTGGCCAGCTTCGGGTCGAAAGTCACGTTGGTCAGCGTGATGCCGGCACGTCGCAAGATCTGCAGCTCGTGCTTGTAGCTGGTGACCAGTTTGGCGCTGTCGGGGTTCTCCAGCAGCGGCCGGACCGCGTCGATCACCTCCGACTCGGGAAGCTGGTCCACCGCTTCGAGCGTCGTGTGGCCAATGGGGATGTAACAGGCCTCGTCCAACACGGTCGCAAATGCGAAGCCCACCAGACGCGCGCTGACGGCATGCTGATCGGTGTTGGCGGTGCAGAAGGCGAATGTATCGGCCGCGGCGATCCGGTCGACCCATTCCTGCAGCTGGTCGCGCGAGCGGACCAGGACAAAGCCGTCCGGAGAGAGCCCCAGGTCGGGCACTTCGATCTCCGCGGCGGCGGCTTCGGGGGCTTCGATGGCCGCGGAGACGCCCTCGCTGAATTCCCGGTGGAAGTTGCGGAACTCCAGGTCGCCAAAGAGCTGCGCCAGGGCAGGGCGGTCCTCCTGGCCGAGGGTCAGCTCCTCGACCGCCAGCGGCAGATCCACGTCGAGCTTGAGACGCGTCAGCTTCTGGGACAGGTACGCCTCGTCCTTGAAGTTCTCGAGGTTCTCCCGGCGCTTGCCTTTGATGGCTTTGTCCCCGCCGTCGACCGCCTCGTAGAGTCCATCGAGGCTGTCATAGGTAGCCAGTAACGTCGCCGCCGTCTTCTTGCCGATCCCTGGGACGCCCGGGATGTTGTCCACCTTGTCGCCCATCAGCGCGAGCCAGTCGGGCACCTGCTCGGGCCGGACCCCGAGCTTTGTCTCCACTTCGTCCGGCCCGTAGCGGACGTCTTTCATCGTGTCGAACAGCGTGCAGCCCTCGTCCACGAGCTGCATCAGGTCCTTGTCGGTGGAGACAATGACCACGTCCAACGCTTCATCCCGCTGGCGGGCCTGGGTGGCGAGGGTGCCGATGATGTCGTCGGCCTCGACGTCGTCGATCTCCACGATCTTGACCCCGAGCCCCGAGGTCACCTGACGGATCAGTGGCAGCTGAGGCACGAGATTTTCAGGGACCGGCTCGCGTCCGGCCTTGTAGTCCGGGAACAGCTGGTGCCGAAACGACATCTCGGTTTTGTCGAAGCAGACCGCCAGGAAATCCGGCTTCTCTTCGCGCAGCAGCTTGCGAAGCATGAGGGTGAAGCCGTACGTCGCGCCTGTCGCCATGCCGTCGGAGTTGGAGAAGTTCCGCAGCGAATGATGGGCGCGATAGATGTTGTTGTTGCCGTCTACGAGGTAGAGGGTCTTGCGTTTGGACATGCGGCGAATATTGACGGGTGCGCGCTGCCTGCGCTACCGAAGAACGAGATGTTTGCTGGAGGCTCCTGTGCTGCGCACCCTTGTCACTGCCCTTGCTACCGCCGCTGCTGCTCTGACCCTGACGATGTCGGGGTGTGACACCGACGACGCGGGCTGCACCAGCGACTACGACTGCGAAGCCCAGCAGGTGTGCGAGGTCGCCACCGGCAAGTGCGCGGCCTACAATTGCCAGAGCTGCAAGATCGACGAGGTCTGTGAAGACAACCGCTGCGTCGCGAAGTAGCTGAGTTCTCCCGGGCTCGAAGCGGCGCCAGCAGGGCGGCGCGGTTTCCCCCTCCGGGGGACGGAAGTGGGGAATGGAACGATCGCAGCGAGTGGGTAGCTAGCGGCTGCTCAACCAGGTGATGGCCTTGGTAATAGCCAGGCTGGCGAGGCATGCGGCGACAAAGGGTAGGTCGCCGGCGGCGGCCAGGTAGCACGTCGACAGGGTGTAGCCGGTCAGCAGCGTCGTCGCGAGTCGGACGCGCCAGCGTGTCATGCGAGACAGGGCGATGGCCTCGGTCAACGCGGTCAGGTCGTTCCGCATGACGACCACGTCATCGTCGTAGCCTGCCGCCCCGATCCCCGCACCCAGGACGATGCTCGTACCGGCGGCTCGACGAGCCTCGCCCACATGGCTGGCATGGGTCACCGCCCCGACCTCCTCGCCGTCAGTGGCGGTCTGTTCGGCGATGAAGGCGTTCAGCCCCGCTGCGTCTCGATTGGCGACGGCCACCGGGATGCTGGTGATCTCGGCCACTTTCTGGGCGGCCCTCAGCGTGTCGCCAGTGAACAGGCCCAGCTCCAGGCCAGTGTCCTCAAGCTCCTGTACCGCGCGCCGCGCGTCCGGCCGCACCGGATCAAACAGGTGAAAGCGCGCCAGAACCTGTTCCCCTTCGGTCAGGTAGACCACCGTGTGCGGGGAATCGTCCGCGGCCAGGTCGGGCCGCATGATAGCCCCGTGTTCGGGAGTCGGGAGGTCACCGATGGGGGCCTCCAGGGCGATGCCCTCCTCACGCATGAAGCCCAGCCCCCCAAGACGGACGACGGTATCGGGATCGGCCTTCAACCGGGCGCGAACACCGCGTCCCTTCAGCGTCTCAAGGCTGGTCAGCGTCGGCGCCGCGTTGACGTCTTCGAGGCTTTCGGACGCCAACGCGCGCAGGCTACGAGCGACCGGGTGCCGCTGCTTGTCCTCCAACGCCAGCACCAGTCCAAGCACACGATCCCGCTCGACACCGTCGGCCATGCACCAGCCCTCGACCTCCGGCTTGCCGGCGGTGAGCGTTCCGGTTCGCTCGATGAACAGCCGCCTGAGCTTGGCGAGCCGATACGCGGCCCGGAGATCCCGCACGAGAACGCCGCGCCGGAGGGCCTCGCCGATCGTGACCAGCAATGCAGGATCCCAGAGGCGCGCCGCCGCCAGCGGTGCCCCCGCGGCGAGCACCGCGAGCGCCGCGCCCCACGCGCCCTCCATCAGCGACGGCGAGTCCCCACCCGCCATCAACACCGAGGCTGAAGCGCCCAGCACCGCGAAGCTGACGATGACCACGGCCCACGCGGTCCGTGCCTCGAACCACGTCTGGTCCTGGCTGGGTCGGCCTCCGCCCTCGAGCGCGCGGTGCTCGCCCATCGCCTCCACCAGGTCGGCGATGCGAGCCACCGACGACCGAGGGTTGGGGGCCGTGACCCGGACCGCGATGACGCCTTCCGTCAGCGTCGCCCCGGCGATGACCTCGCTGCCCGCACTCACCTGTTCGGGAGACGGCGAGGTGCCCCCAAACGCCGGCCCCACCATGACTCCGTCGCCTCCCACGCACATCCCATCGGCGGCGATGGTCGCGCCCCCAGTTTCGCTCGTCGAAAGCCCACCCCCGGCGCGCACCAGAAGCGTGTCACCGACGGACACGTCCTGGGGCCTCACGGTGTAGAACCCACCGGGCTGGGCCACCACGGCGTCCGCCTCGATGGAGGCCCTCACGGCAAGCAGGGGCGCCCTTGCGTTGCGTCGGAAACGGTGGCCGATCCAGTCCCCGACGATGGTGACGGTGACCAGCAGAACGGACGCGAAGAACGCCGGCGTCCCCCCGGTGAAGAAGACCCCCACGGACGCCGCGTAGAGTCCGAAACCCACGGCCAGTGGCAGACTGTCCGGGGTGGGGCGGCCCTCACCGAGGCGGCGTAGCGCCCGGTCGAGAGTGGGTCGCGCGCTCCAGGCCAACAGAGCGGTCGCCAGCAGCGCCTCTGTGTTGAGCGCGATGGCTCGGGCCTGTTCGTTGAACACCCCGTCCAGCGCGGTCACGAGCGCAGCGAGCCCGGTCAAGGCCAAGAGGACAAGCGACCGGACGGTGGCCTTTGTGAGGCGCCGGGCGGAGTGGACTACGTTGGCGCGGACACGCGTGGGGTCGTCCTCGGCGATCCGCACGGCCGTGATGCTGTCGTCGGCCAGGAGCGCAGCGACGAACCCCGGCTTCACCTGGTGCTGGAGCAGCCGCACCACCAGGCGCTGGGCGACCTCGTCGACCCGGGCGTCGATGATGCCCACGAGCTGCTTGAGCCGACGCTCGACGCGACGTGCGAGGCTCGGCGTAACCACGCCGTGCAGGTCGAAGGTGACACGGTCGAGTTCCGGCGCAAGCACCCGCGGCGCTGCCAACGCAGCTTCGATGTCGGGCATGGGGCCCGCAGGGAACGTGAGCGAGCGTCGCTCCTTGGGAGGGATGACGCGCAGCTCCAGACGCTCGGAGGTCGCCGTCACCGTTCGTTGCGCTCCTTGATCAGCGCCGCGATGGCCCCCATGCGCGGACCGTTGGTGCGGCGCACCGCTGACTTGGGGAACCGTCGCCGAAACGCGGCTTCGTCCAGTCCCTGCAGGGAGCTCAGCGCGGGCCGGATGTTGTCGGGCCGCGGAAGCAGAGGGCCGTGGCTGGACGGCGGCGCCTTTCGGTTCCAGGGGCAGACCTCCTGGCACAGGTCGCACCCGAACACATGCTGGCCCAGCGTCTTTGGGTCGATGACGGCCGGCGGGTCGTCGCTCTCGATGGTCCAGGTGGCGATGCAGCGGCGGGCGTCGAGGACATAGGGCGCCGGAAACGCGTCGGTCGGGCATACGTCCAGACACCGCGTGCAGCTGCCGCAGTGGTCGACGCCCGCCGCGTCTGGCGCGAGTTCCAGCGGGGTCAGGACGACGCCCAGGAACAACCACGAGCCCAGGCTTCGGTGCAGCAGAAGCGTGTTCTTGCCGATCCAGCCCAGCCCGGCCTGCTGGGCAAACGCCTTCTCGAGAACCGGGCCGGTGTCGACGAAGACGCGATGGTCGGTGCTCTTGAAGCCCAGCTCGGGGTCTCCCTCGAACGCGCGAACGAGGCGGACGAGCATCTTGCGCACGTGGACGTGGTAGTCCTTGCCCTGCGCATAGCGGGCGATCCAGCCCTCGTCCGGGGCGGGAGGTTCCTCCAGGTAGCCGGGGACATCGCTGGCGTAGCTGCAGGCGACGACGACGACCGAGTTGGCGGTCCCATGGACTCTGCGGACGTCCCGGCGGATGCCGTCGGTGTCCCCCGATTCGTGCAGCCAGTCCATGTCCGCGCCGTAGCCCGAGGCCATTTGCTCGCGGTAGCGGAGATAGGCGTCGCCTGCCTCGCAGCCGGTGATGCCGCATGCATCAAAGCCGATCTCGGCCGCGAGTTCCTTGACGCGGCGGGCGCGGGTATGGGAATCGGCGGCCATGCGCTTGGTAGGTGTGACCCTCTTGATGATAGCGACGCTCGGCACGGCGCCCGGATGCGATCCGGACCGTCGGGAGCCGTGTGAGGGACTCTATGACCACCTCGTCCAGATCGCCAACCGGCGGCAGGATGCGGCACTCAAGCGGGAGTTCGTGACCTTGTGCGTCGAGACCTGGGACGACAAGCGGTCGGCCTGTCTGCAGGCAGCGACCACCCCCAAGGCGGCCATGAAGTGCAAGCCGGAGAAGGTGCATCCCGGATGAGCAGGGTTCGTGTCTACCTGGGCTGTTCGCTGGACGGCTGCATCGCTGGTCCCGAGCACGACATCGCGTTCCTTGAGCAGTACGGGCCCCAGCCGGACGCCGACCCTGGCGACGGGCTGGGCTTCGAAGCGTTCATGGATGACGTCGGCGCGCTGCTCATGGGCCGCCGGACCTACCAGGTGCCGTTGGACTACGACGTCTGGCACTACGGCGAGCGCCCGGTGCTCGTGGCGACCCGCAACCCGTTGCCGCCCGCACCACAAGGCGGCAACGCCTGGGCCGTTCAGGGGCCCATCACCGAACTCGTGGCGCAGGCCAAGGCCGCGGCCGGGGACAAGGACGTCTACCTCGACGGTGGCGATATCGTCCGTCAGGGGCTCGATGCCGGCCTGGTCGACGAGCTCTGCCTCACCTTCCTGCCCGTCGTCCTGGGCAGCGGCGTGCGGCTGTGGGAGGGGCTCGAGCAGCGCGTGGAGCTCGTCTTCGAGCCACCCAGGACCCACTACGGCCTGGTGCAGGTCACTGCGGGCGTGAAGCGGCGGGATTAGCTCAGGACGTGGACCAGGATGTGGCCACACATCGCCAGGGTGCAGGCCGCCCCGAGGATGTAGGCCCGGTTTCGTAGGGGCTGTCGGGGAGAGAGGTAGGCCGCGGTGTGGACGACCCGACTGACGACGAAGAGACCGCAATAGACGGCAGTGCCCAGCTCCCAGGCGCCGAGCTCAACGTACGCAAACGCGATTATCGCGAACATTGGGATGTTCTCGAGGTCGTTGCCCAGGGTGGATTGGGCGCGCCGGACGATCGGAAGCTCCGCGGCGGCTGGCGGGGCCTTCGCCCAGTGGGCGGCGTCCTCGGGTCTGACGAAGACGCCCGACTTCAGTCGGTGGTGACCCTGCACCAGCGCGACGGCAAACATCTTGAGGAAGAGCGCCACGACGGTGAGCGCCCAGACGGAGAGTGGGTCGATGGACATGGCAGACCTTCAGGGTGGTTGAACACCCTCAGGGTCGTCACATCGGCCCAAGCGTTATTGAACGGAGTTGCGCAAAAGCAGCTCTGCCGGTGACCGGCCGACAAGACGACGGCAGGTGCGTGTGAAGTGGGCCTGGTCGCTGAATCCACCCTCGACGGCGGCGGATGCCAGGTCCATCCCCGCCAGCACGACCCCGAACGTTCTCAGGGTGCGCTGCCACAGTCGCCACCGACGGAACGACAGCCCGATATCGCGACGGAACAGCCGCGACAGGTGGTAGGGGGAAACCCGCAGGTGGGTGGCCAGGTCTGCCAGCGAGGTTTCGGGGGTGGTCTCCAGGTGGGCGATGGAGCGCGCGACCACGGCGTGTCTCTTGCGCGGGCTTCCTCCCGGGAGCCGCGTCAGAAGCTCGGTCGCGGCATGGGGCAGGTCCGCCGGCGCTCCTGCGATGTAGGTCGCTGCAGCGCTCAGAACGCGGGCTTCCCTGCCCATCAGGCCCACGACGGGGCGCGCTGAGACGCGTTCGAGCAGGGCCTGCGGGAGGTCGTCGGGTTGCCACAACAGGGTCAGCGCCGGACCGTTGGTGCACGCCGCATGGCGGTGGTTGGGGGCCACCAGAACTGCCCCGGGGGCCTTTTCGCCGTCGATGAGCGCCACGCTGCCGTCCAGCGGCAGCATCAGCTTGAGGCAGTGAGCCTCATGCGGCGTCGTCGATGCCGGCCCCTGCGACAGGTAAGCGCCGGCGCCGGGTTGGAGATGAACCGTGTCCCGCATGGGGGCATGCTAATCCCGCGATCCACCAAGTGGTTGCACGATGTGGCCTGGCTATGCCCGGTTTCTCACTCGGCGTCGGCGTTCGAAGCGCGGTGTTTGGCGAGCGCCATGCCGAGAATCGGCTCACCGTTGCGGCGGATGTCCATCTTGACCGGGGCGCCTGGGAGCTTCGTCGCGAACCATGCCAACGTCACGGTTTCAGCGCCATTCTTGTCGACCGTCACCACCGTGTACTGCTTGCAGTCGTAGCTACCGGCGGGAACGGTGACCTTGGCCTCGACGATGGTGGTGCCGCCCCTGGGGTACTCCGCGTGCTTGCGCAGGTCCTCCCACGTGACGGTGTTGGACATCACCGCCCCCACCGTCACGCCCTGCAGGTCCGTGTTGTGGCTGGAGATTGTCGCTCCCTGGGCGCTGACGTTGCTGAACGTCATGATGCGCTGGCCGGTCCGCTTGCCCCGGACCGACATATCAAAGGTGTAGCGACGCCCATCCTGGGTGGCGTCCCTGATCTGCTCGGCCGAAAACGGCGTCGGGGCGAATCGGCTGTCGGAAGTGTCCACGCCGTTCGCCCCTCCACGGTCGCCGGTGGTGCCAGAGGTTGTGCAGGCCATGGACATCGACAGCGCGATGACCAGGCCCGCGATGGCCACCCGCAGCATGCCTACAGCTTCGGACCAGCAGCGATGATGGCCTCCGAAGAGCCCGCCTCGTACTGCTTGAAGTTCTCGCGGAACAGCTGCGCCAGCTTCTTGGCCGTGGCGTCGTAGCTGTCCTTGTCGGCCCAGGTGTTCTTCGGCCACAGGACGGCGTCGTCCACGTCGTGGCAGGTCGTCGGGACCTCGAAGCCGAAGATGGCGTCGGTTCTGGTGGCCGAGTTGGCCAGGGTGCCGTCGTGGATGGCGTCGATGATCTTTCGCGTCACCGGAAGGCTCATGCGCTTGCCCACGCCGAAGGGACCGCCCGACCAGCCGGTGTTGACCAGCCAGACGTTGGCGCCGTGCTTCTCGATCTTGTCGGCAAGCAGCTCGGCGTACCTGGCCGGGTGATGGACGAGGAAGGGCCCGCCGAAGCAGGGCGAGAAGGTGGCCTCGGGGTCGGTCACGCCCATTTCGGTGCCGGCGACCTTGGCCGTGTAGCCGGAGACGAAGTGGTACATCGCCTGGTCGGCGGTCAGCTTGCTCACCGGCGGCAGCACGCCGAAGGCGTCGCAGGTCAGGAAGATGACGTTCTTGGGGTGCCCTGTGATGCACGGGATCTTCGCCGACGGCATGTACTCGATGGGGTAGCTGCCGCGCGTGTTCTTCGTGATGGACGTGTCGTGGAAATCGACGACCCGGTTATCGTCATAGACGACGTTCTCGAGCACCGCGCCGAAGCGAAGCGCCTGGAAGATCTCTGGTTCGTGCTCGGCGGACAGGTCGATCATCTTGGCGTAGCAGCCGCCCTCGATGTTGAAGATGCCGTCGTCGGACCAGCAGTGCTCGTCGTCACCGATGAGCCAGCGGTTCGGGTCGGCCGACAGCGTGGTCTTACCCGTGCCCGAAAGGCCGAAGAGGATGGAGGCCTCGCCGTTGTCGCGGCCCTCCGTCGCCGAGCAGTGCATCGACAGCACGCCCTTCTTCGGCATCAGGTAGTTCATGATGGTGAACACACCCTTCTTCATCTCACCGGCGTACTGGGTGCCGAGGATGACGAACTCCTTGCGCTCGAAGTGCAGGCAGACGCTGGTCTTGCTGCTCATGCCTTCGGTGTAGTTGTTCGCGGGGAACTCGCCGGCGTTGTACACGACGTAGTCCGGCTCACCGAAGTTGTCGAGCTCCTCGGCGGTCGGGCGGATCAGCATGTTCCGCATGAACAGCGCGTGGTAGGCGCGCGACGTGATGATGCGCACCTTGATGCGGTACTTCGCGTCCCAGCCGCCGAAGCCGTCGATGACGTAGAGCTTGTCGCAGGTGTTGAGGTAGTCCAGCGCGCGCGTGCGGTTGATCATAAAGGTGTTCTCATTCACCTCCATGTTCACGGGACCCCACCAGACGTCGTCCTGCGTCGTGTTCTCGCGCACGATCCGCTTGTCGGTCGGGCTGCGGCCCGTCTTCTCACCGCTCATCGCGACCAGGGCGCCGCTGCTCAGAATCGCCGTGCCCGGCTCGTCCCGGAGGCCCGACTCGTAGAGCTCTGCAGGGACCCGGTTACGCAGGACTTTCTTTACGTGAATGCCGTGCTGCTCGAGGGAGAATTCGCTGGCCATGGTTGCGACTCCGTTGGGTGCGCGTTCTGGGTGAGGTTGGTGGGTGCGTGCAGGGTGTCCTGCGCGTTCAGAGGACGACCACGCGGTGGTCACCGGACGGGACGATGCGTCCAAGGGGGGCGGCGTCGATGCCCGCGGCCTGGCAAGTAGCACGAAATGTGCCGATGGCCTCGGGCGCGACTGCGCAGAGCAAGCCGCCGCTTGTCTGCGGATCACAAAGGATGTCTCGTTGCTCGTCGGTCACTGGCCCAATGTGCTCGCCGTACGATGCCCAGTTGCGTCCTGTGCCACCTGGCACGCAACCGGCGGTGCGATAGCGTACAACCGCTTCGGGATGCAAGAGCGGAACCGCGGCGAACTCGACCTCGGCGCTGACGTCGCTGGCGGCGCACATCTCGGAGAGGTGGCCAAGCAGACCGAAGCCCGTGACGTCCGTCATCGCGTGCACGCCCTCGAGCTTGGCCAGATCAGCGCCGACCTTGTTGAGCTGCACCATGCTGTCGCGGGCGAGGGTGGCGTGCTCGGGCTCCAGGGCACCCCGCTTCTCCGCGGTAGTCAGGATGCCGACGCCCAGGCCCTTGGTGAGGAACAGCTGGTCGTCGACCTGGGCGCCGCCGTTCTTCTTGAGGTGGGCGATGTCGACGCGGCCCGTGACGGCGAGGCCGAAGATGGGCTCGGGGGAGTCAATGCTGTGCCCGCCAGCCAGCGGGATGCCTGCGTCGGCGCAGGCCTGACGGGCACCGTCGACGACGGCGCCGGCGACCTCTGGGGGGAGCTTGTCGATGGGCCAGCCCAGGATGGCGATGGCCATCAGTGGCGCGCCACCCATGGCGTAGATGTCGCTGATGGCGTTGACCGAGGCGATGCGGCCGAAGTCGGCGGGGTCGTCGACGATGGGCATGAAGAAGTCGGTGGTCGAGATGACCGCCGTGCCGTCACCGAGGTCGTAGACCGCGGCGTCGTCGCGCTCGGAATTGCCCACCAGCAGCTTGGGGTCGTGCAGCGTGGGGCCGGCAACCGCCAGGATCTGGTCCAGGACCGCGGGCGCGATCTTGCAGCCGCAGCCGGCGCCGTGGCTGTACTGGGTGAGACGGATCGGTGGCGGCGAGTTCTTCGTCTGGTCGTTCACGCGGCGGACCATATTAAATCGTGGGGCGGGAATCCAGGAGGAGGGCTAGCGCTTCTCCAGCTCTGCAATAACCGCTTCGAGCGATGCCGTATCGTCAAGTTCGATGGCGCCGCTGCCGCTGCCGCTGGGGCCGCCGGCGGCAGCTGCGGAGTGGGACGGCGCGTGCGCCATCGGGGTCGCGCTGAGCGGTGGGAGCTTGACCTGGGGTCGCGGGAGGTCGACGGCGGTCGCGGCGGAGGGCTTCTGAGGGCGTTCGACTCGGGCCAGCTCGGAGACCCAGCGGCGGTAGCGCTCGACGGTCCACATGCCGTCGTGGCCGCCGGTGGCCATGGTCTGGCGCAGCTTGAAGAAGGCGCCGTCGCGGATGTTGGCGGCGACCGCGACCGTGGAGCTCATGATCTCGCACTCCGGGATCCGCACCTTATGTATAGGATGGTAGGTCAGGGACTGGCTGAGCCCGGCGGCGAAGCTGTCGGCCAGCTGGGCGCGGACGCCGGATTGGCTGTCGCTGGGGAAGGCGGAGACGATGCGCTGGAGGGCCTCGGCGACGGTCGACGCGTGCATGGTCGCCAGCACGAGGTGACCGGTCTCGGCGGCGTCGAGGGTCAGCTGCATGGTCTGGCGGTGGCGCATCTCGCCGACGACGATCACGTCGGGGTCTTCCCGCAGGGCGTCGACGAGGGCTTGCTCGAAGCTAGGCGTATCGCGGCCGACCTCGCGTTGGCGGATGAAGGCCTTGTCCGGCTTGAAGTGGTACTCGATCGGCGCTTCGACCATGAGGATGTGGCGCGGCTCGCGCTGGTTGAGGTGCTGGACCAGGGCGGCCAGAGTCGAGGACTTGCCGCTGCCCGTGGCGCCTGTGATCAGGACCAGGCCGTGGCGGCGTTCCACCAGGCGCGCGACGTCGGGGTGGAGGTTCAGTCCCTTGATCGTGGGCACGGCCGCGGCGAGCAACCGAATGGCCATGCCAACCCCGCGGGCCGTCTGGAAGACGTTGATGCGGCAAGGGATCCCGGCGAGCAGCGTGGACATGTCCGCGCTGCGGCGCTGAAGGAAGCCGGCCCAGCCGTCCTGGCCGAGGAGCTTCTTGGCGGCGCTCATGATGCGGCCGCCCGCGGCGGGCTCGCCGATGGTGTTGAGGCGCCCCCGGATCCGGAGCGCCACGGGCAGCCCTGGCTCGAGGTGAACGTCACTGGCGCCGAGCTTCCGGGCCTTGGCGATGATGGGTTCCAGCATGGTGGTGGCTCACATGCAATGGCACGCAGCCCCTCTCAAGTCGGGGCAACGAAAGGTGAGACGAGAGTCTTCCAACAAAAGGTGTTGTCGACCACCTCGAATGGTGTTACCTCTTCGCCCCGCCTCGGGGGAACACCCGTTTGGGGCGAAACAAACGCGTTAGCGACTGTGGGGCCATAGCTCAGTTGGTAGAGCGCTTGAATGGCATTCAAGAGGTCGTCAGTTCGATCCTGATTGGCTCCACCACAATGAAACCCTCGGCACTCGCCGGGGGTTTCGTCGTTCTGGCCTCGTTGGCTGCTCGTTGCGGGAATCACTCCTGGCCCTGGCTGTTGGTTCGTGCATGGAACGTTTCCAGAGCATAGTTGTCGCGGGCTGCCGGGGTGTGGGGCATGACCGCGCCGCCATCGTCCCGGTGCAGGGCGGGACGATCCTTGTCGTAGCCGACGGGGCTGGGGGCTTGGCTGGAGCGGGTGCCGCAGCATCCCACGTAGTCGCTGCAGTGGCCCAGAGGGCAACGGAGCTTCGGGCTGACGACACACACGGCGTCGGGGCGCTGTTGAGCCAGGCGGACGTCGATCTTCATATGCACCGTGAAGCGGGCGAAACGACCGCCGTCGTGGCTGTGCTCGCCGATGGGCTGGTTTGCGGGGCGAGCGTCGGCGATTCCGAAGCGTCCGTTTTCCGAGCGGCGCGCACAGACCTCGATCTCACCCATGCTCAGCGACGCAAGCCCCTGCTCGGGTCGGGCGTGGCGACACCGGTGCCGTTCGGGCCGTGTCCCATGAATGGCGTGCTCGTTGTGGCCACTGACGGACTCTGGAAATACGCGCCGCATGGTAGGATTCGGGAGATGGCGCTGGCGCCGTCCGTCCCCGAAGCTTCGGCGCTGCTCGCCCTTGCCCGACTGTCGAATGGAGACCTGCCTGATGACGCGGCCATCATCGTTGCTGCTGGTTGAGCCTTGGCGGGGGGCTTGAAGGGAACCTGGAAGACGCTTCCCGATGGAGTGCGCTGGCAGAGTCCGCCGATGTTCAGCCTGCGTCGGTCCAGGGATGACCTGGTCGCCGTGCTCGGTGAGCCTCAGTTCGTCGAGGCCGACTCCAACGGCCTCGGGCTCATGGACGTCTGGCTGGTGCGTTTTGAGTGCGGGCTGGAGATGGCGCTGTGGTGGTTCCACGCCGAGCGTTGTGTGCCTTCACCGACCGACGCACCCCGGTTCATCGAACTCCACGCCAGCGAGTCGGAACGAAGTCACCTTCTGTTTCATCTGGAGCTGACGCCGGATGAGATTTCAGTCGGGGAGCCGTGCTTCTGCGCTCCGGGCGAAGCCCTGTGGCGGGTCGTTCGCCTCGACGACAATGGGAACGTCTTCGAGGTCACGCGGGTGGCCTCGCAGTGCGAGGCGGAGCACATCGCCGGGGACTTCGAGCGTCGTGGTCACAAACAGACCTACTCCGTCGAGCGGGTGACGGGATGAAGGCTACCGTCGTCAGCGGCGACCTGCTGGACCAGGACGTCGACGTTATCGTGAACGCCTGGAACCGGAACATCATCCCGTGGTGGCTGCTCCTACCGGCTGGCGTGGCGGGCGCCATACGAAAACGGGCCGGGACCGCGCCCTTCAAAGAGCTCGCCAAGACCGGACCGTTGCCCCTTGGTGAGGCACGGCTGACCGGGGCCGGCAAGCTGCCTTTCAAAGGCATCATCCACGTCGCGGGTATCAGCATGTGGTGGCGGTCTAGCGAGCGTTCCATCCGAGATTCAACCCGCAACGCCGTCCTGCTTGCCGACGTCAGTGGCTTCAGCACGATGGCTCTGCCAGTCATCGGCGGGGGGACTGGTGGCACGAACGTGGAGAAAGCACTCGGCTTCATGATGGAGGAACTGGCTGCGGTGGAGGGCTCGGTTCGGGTGTCGGTCGTCAAGTTCGACCTGCACAAGGCTGGAGCAGGTGACGACCCCAAACTACGCGACGGAGGTCCATGAAGTACCTGGTCTTGACGGCCGACTATGGCGACTACTCGCTGAGGAGCGAGTTCGAGGAAGATGCCCAGATTCGTCGATTGCTCTGCACTGAGCTGCAGGTACGGCTAGAGCGCTGGAACGAGTCCTATCAAGCCGTCGTGCACCTTCCAGAAGCAGACCGCGCATCGGACCGTGTGGCTGCCCAGATTCGCCAGCTCGACACGGAGGGTCTAGCCTTGGCGAACGCGATTGCCACGGAGCTACGACCGGCGAAGGTCAAGTACTTCAGCGAAGGGCTGCTTCGACATCTCCAGCAAGTCTATGTCGGTGCTGCACCCAAGGGCGCCGGGTGACGAGATGGGCGAATCACTCCCAGCTCCCGAGTTCAGCAGTCTGTTCGACGAAGTCGTCCTGGAGCCGGGGGCCACGGCTGCGGTCCTCGACGACCTCCAAGCGAATGTTTTTGCTCCCCTTCGAGAGTCCGAAATTGAAGAGATTGTCGAGGCTCAGACCAATCCATGGCCACGCAACGACAAGTACCACTCCCAATGGGAACCGCTAGACCCACGGCGCTGGAGGCTTCCCAGCAGGCCGCTGCCGAAGTCCTTGCTCAACCTTCTCTCCTGGTCCGACGGGCTGTGGGCCAGAACGGGCCGGCGCGAGTTCGGCTTCTTGGGGGCCGCACAACTGCGTGAGTACCTGCTCGCCTACCACTTTCCGGAATACATGCCGGAGGTCCTTCCAATCGCGCTGGACGGTGGTGGGGTCTTCTACTGTTTGGACATGAGGTCCGAAGCGGTCGATGGAGAGTATCCGGTTCTGGCGGCTTCGTCCGGTGACCTGGACTTCGAGTCAGCTGTGCTCGTGTCGGACAGCCTCGTCGAAGCCTGCGCTGGCAGCCAGCCCATCGCAGATCTTCTGTGAGGCTCACGCATGAGGTGTCTGTTGCCCTGGGGCCGTTCGTGTCCAGCTTTGGGCGGTGTCCACCTACCGACCATATTGGGAGCTTCTGGAACCCACGCTCCACGACCTCGCGGATACTATTCGGCGAGGGCCAGCCGAGGGCCGAGGAGCTCGGTGTGGTCGCAGAGTTCGTCTCGGCTTGCGTGCTGCACGACGTGCGTACGTTCGTCGCGCTGGTTGAGACTCCTAGAGACTGGCGTCGCGCCTTTGAGCGGTTGAGTCCAGCGTGACATGTGCAGCTGCAGAGAGCGTCGTGGGCGATGGGAGGTTCCGCTGATGTGCTTGATGGTCTACCTGGGCGTACCGCAGCCGGAGACGCTGATCCCTTGGAACAACGAGAATCCTGGGTTTCACGTCTGCGAGGTCATCGACGCGGAACGTGTTGTTCACGATCACCTGTCGACGCCGTACGTCTACCGTGTCGGTGCTCACGACGGCTGCGGCTGCGGATTTCAGTACGGCGAATACCCGCAGTACCGCGATGAGACCGCTCCAGCGATGCGGGCCTCGCTGAACGCGCTTGCCTCGTACCTTGCTCGGGTCCTCGTACAGACCCCGCAAATCGAGCTCTACGCCTGCTGGGACGGCGAGCAGTCCGACGCGGTGGAGTCCCGCCGGGAGCTGACCCCAAGCGCGCTCGAGTCAGATGCCTTCTATTTCCGACAGAAGGAGCTTCTGCTGGTCCATGCGGACGATGCCGCGAGGCACGGTGACTAGCATGGGAGACCACTGCTGCGAGGAGATGAGAACGGGGACGGTCCTCGATTGTGAGGTCCACACGGACCCCCAAGAATGTCCGGACGTCCTGGTCCGCTATGTCGGTCGGTACAACGAGTACGGCTTGCCCGTTCGCGATGGTGGGGAGTCCTACGTGGTGATCTCCTTTTGTCCCTGGTGCGGCACCAGGCTGCCCAAGTCCAAGCGTCGTCTTTGGTTTGCCGAGCTGGAAAAGCAGGGCATCACCGACATGGACGACCCTCGGCTCCCTGCGGCGTTCAGGTCCGACGCTTGGTGGAGGTCGTGACGTCACGAACGCTGAGCTGTTCCCGTTCGCGCCTCGATGAGGTCCAAGGCTAGACTACGCCTGATGAGCACACGCGTTCCGTCGTTCTTCATGCTCGTTCCCGGGCCGTGGCGCGATGCGAAGGCAGTCGTCTCTGCGCTGCACGCGCAGGGGATTGTGGCGACGGTGGGACTTGATGGGACCGTGTCCGCCGACGCGTTGCGCGTCGAGGTTGTGTCCGACGCGAACTTGGCGGCTGGTTTCAGCTGGGGGCGCCAAGGTCCGGTGACCGAATCGCTGGTCCAGGCCGTTGGCTCCTGTAACCATGCGGCCGTTCTGGAGTGTAGCCACCTACTCAATGCGGCACCGGCAAGAGTCGCCGCGATAGGACGAGCGCTTCGCGATGCTGGTGGCGTCGCCATTCGAATGGAGGCATCCGGGTTAGCTTCGGATTGGGCCTCCTGGCTGGCCCGGATGGACAGCGGCACGCCGTATGACGTGTTCGCTAGCGCCGTGGCTCTCAGCCAAGACTCCGACGGGACGCTCTTCACGTGTGGGATGCATCAGTTCGACCTTCCGGATGCAGAGATAGCGGCCTCCTCCCCGCCAGAAGGTGTCGAGTGGCTTGAGACGTTCTGCGTCTATCAGGTCGAGGAGGATCCGGAACTCGCCAGTGGGCATACCTTCCGTCCGCGCGCGGAAGCTGAGCGGCGCAGCTTTGAGCGCTGGCCCGACCACCGGCACCATCCGGACGACGGACGACACAACCCGTTTGGGTTATGGCGCTTCCTGAGCCCGGGAGACCCGGGACTCGAGGCAGGCGGGTTGGTTCCGACCATCATCCCGTCCCTGGTCGCGGTGCTCAGCGCTGCCGAAGGCAAGAAGGGCCGTCCCCTGTCGCGGGACGAGCTCCAAACCCTCGTATCGAACTGTCCGGCGATCGCGATGAACCCACGTGATGCGCGGGCTCTCGAACGTTCACGGGGCTACGCTGACATCGAGCCTGAGCGAGCTTGGGAGCAATGGCAGATCATCCGGCAGACCATGTAGGTGAGATGTGAGCGACCCTGAGGGCCTCGAACGGCTTGGTGAACTTGTGGCGACCCGGTTCTGGGACGCTGGGATAGAAGCGTTTGAAGCGCTCGCGCGAGCAGAGTTCAATGCGCCCGCGTTGGAACAGCTGCACAGCAACCTGGCCGCGTTACCTGAGTCGAGCCTGGTCGTGGCGCGAGAAGCGGTCCGCGAAGTGCTCGAGAGCGCTGTCCATGACTTCTTGTTCAGTTTGCAGGAGGAAGCTGAAGAAGGACGTCTTTCTATGACCGTCGACGGCGTGGATGTCGTGGCCGCCAGCGATGGGCTTCACGGTGAGGTGTTCGGGGAGAGTGGTTGGTTGGCTCGGTACAGCCGTAGCGGTCCCGAGCAGACTGATTGATGGACAAGCAAGAGAAGCGGCGGCGGAAGAAGGCGTGGGCTCAGCAGCAGCGTACAGCGGGGCGGGCCGCCCTGCCGATGGCAAATGAGTCCATGAAGGCGATGTTCGACATGCTCGACGTTGCACTGCCCGCGCACGGCTGCGACCACACGCGACGCTTGACCACCCGTTGACTCGGCGCGCAGGGGCTCCCCGTCGATGCCGTCCACACGTAGCTGGATGAGCACTGTGGCCTCTGCGACTGTCAGGTGCTCAACAACTGCGAACAGGCTGGGCAGGCAACCTTTGAGCCTGCCGATCGTCCTTGATCTCCTGCGAACGGAAGCTATCCCAGAACGCCCGACTGCAACGACTTGGTGTAGTCGTTGACCCCGTTGTCGGAGTGAAGTCCTCAGTTGTATGATCCTCACCGGAGGAGCCATGGGTGCCGCATTACGTATCGTGGACGAGACCCCCTCGGGCCGCGTTCTCGGAGAGACTACCCTGCGCCTGGTGAGCGAGAAGCTGACCGTGCGTCAACTGATCGAGGCTCGCGTTCGACACGAGGTCGCGGCGTTCAACGCCGACCAGGAGGAACGTGTGTTTCGCGGGCTGGTCCGGCCGACGGAGACGGAGGCCCATCTCAACGGCTACCGCTTGAAGAAGGGACGGCATGTCGACCCCGACGAGCAGGTAACCAAGGCTCTCGACGCTTTCGGACGGAACGGATTCCTGTTGCTGGTCGACGACAAGCAACTCGAAGCGCTCACAGACGAGATCGTGGTCACGGACGCGACAGCGGTCTCTTTCATCAAGCTCATTCCGCTCGTCGGTGGCTAATCTTCTAAAATGGCTGGCCAAATGGGCCGCTTGGAAGGACGCTGCACCGCTCCCCGAGAGCGTGAGGTTGCTTCTGGAAGCGTATCCTCACGTGAACTACTACGGTGCCCTCGACCTCAAAGCCACGGATTACGGGCGCTCGCTCCTGGCCTCATCGCCCGGGGAACTGGCCGCCTGGGTGAAGGACGGCGTAGCCGCGATCCGGCGAATTGAGGCGAGCCGCAACGCGGGTGAGTCCCAGGGCGCGTCGAACGCGATCGGCGCAGCAATCACCGCATTGCTGCGCCGCAAGCTTCCGCTGGACGAGCACACCCTCGAGGCGTTGCTGCTCTGGGTGGCCGAGACACCGCGTCCGTGGTTGGCGCCACGAGCCTCCGTGTTGACAGCCATCGAGCGTCACGCAAACGACGGGCCCCTGGATCCAGTCCTCGTCAGCGCCTTGGAGAGCCTGAAGAACCGAGTCAATCCCACGTATGGTAGCGACGAGAGGAAGCTCCACGGCAGGGTGCTCAGCCTTCTCAGCGAGGGACCAGACCTGCTCTTGAACACGGACGAACCATGGGCGCAGACCGCCACGGATCATGTCGAGAGTCTCGACGACGCGCGCCGTGCTCAATGGTTGGCCCTCTTCACCCACTGCCAGAAAGCCACCGCCGGCAAACCGTCGAAGAAGTGGCAGAAGTCCGCAGCCCAGTTGGTCGACGACGTCGGCCGCGCTGCCTTGTCGTCCGCGCTCGTTGAGTGGCTCCCGCTCTTGGACAAGCCCCGCGCAGCGCCGCCGGCTCGCTGGTCGGAGTGGATGGGCAACTGGGAGCTCATGCTCGACGACACGAACGTCGACATTCTCAAGGGTCTCATCTGGTGCACGGCGGGTTGGGATGCCCCGGATTGCGCGAGGGTCGTCGGCGCTGCTGCGATTTCGGCCTACAAAGCGACTTCTGGTTCCGGGCCGAGGGAGATCAAGCTGGGCAACGCCTGCGTCTGGGCCTTGGGTCAGATGGTGGGCGAGGTGCCGTTAGGAGCGCTCGCCGTACTCAAGACGCGGGTCAAGCACGGCAGCGTCCAGAACGGCATCGAGAAAGCGCTGAACGCCGTCGCGGAGCGCACCGGGATTAGCCGCGACGAGCTGGAAGAGCTGGCGGTGCCCACATACGGCATGACGGGGGTTGGCAGACGCGTCGAGCAGCTTGGCGAATTCGAGGCGGAACTCATGGTCACGGGCTCGCACACGACGCAGCTGGCTTGGATCAAGCCCAATGGCAAGCGCCAGAAGTCGGTGCCAAAGTCGGTGAAAGAGGGGTTTCCGGAGGAGCTTCGCGCTCTGAAGCAGGCTTCGAAGGACATCAAGAAGCTGCTTCCCTCGCAACGTGACCGTATCGAGCGGTTGTTCCTGGCTCAGCGGCGGTGGCCTGCGAAGGTGTGGCGAGAGCGATATCTCGACCATCCGCTCGTTGGTACCTTGGCGCGCCGCCTCATCTGGTGGGTAGACCAGGGAGCCGGCCGCCTTGCTGTTGTCTGGGACGACGGTGCGTTGAGGTCAGTGGATGGTCGGGAAGAGCTGCCATCGAACGACGCGACTGTCTCGCTCTGGCATCCGCTCGACACGACGGCCGACGCTACTATCGCCTGGCGCGACCGTCTGGCAGAGCGTGGTATCCAGCAACCCTTCAAGCAGGCTTCTCGCGAGGTGTACCTACTCACGGACGCCGAGCGGAGAACCGAGGTCTACTCGAACCGGTTCGCATCACACATCATCAAGCAGCATCAGTTCAATGCGCTGTGCAAGGCACGCGGATGGCGCAACGAGCTGCGACTGATGGTGGACGACGACTACGGTCCGGCGTCGATGCAGCTACCGGCGTGGGACCTCGGCGCGGAGTTCTGGGTCGAAGGCGTAGGCGACGTGTACGGCGTAGATACCAACGAGACAGGGACGTTTCTGTATCTGTCCACTGATCAGGTCCGGTTCTACAGCCTTGAGGCTCAGCGGGACTGGATTGAGTCTTTGGGCAACGCTTTCGCAGCGGGCGCGACTGGTCAGGGGCCGCCTCCACTCCGACTGGAGGCCATTCCCGAACTGGTGCTGTCCGAGGTGATGCGCGACGTCGATCTCTTCGTCGGCGTCGCCAGCGTCGGGAACGACCCGACCTGGTCGGACGGAGGCCGCGAAGGGCGTCACCTCAACTACTGGCACGCAACGAGCTTCGGCGACCTGGGCGAGACAGCCAGGACGCGGAAGGCTGTGCTGGAACGGCTCATCCCTCGCTTGAAGATCGCCTCGCGTTGCCATTTGGCCGACCGTTTCCTCGTCGTGCGTGGTGACTTGCGCACGTACAAGATCCACTTGGGTTCCAGCAACATACTCATGGAGCCCAACGACCAATACCTTTGCATTGTGTCGGCGCAGGGAAAAGCGACGCCCAATGTCTTTCTGCCGTTCGAGGGCGACAATCGTCTGTCAGTCATCCTGTCGAAGGCCATGCTGCTCGCTGCGGACACTACGATCACGGATCCGACGATCCTCAGCCAGCTCCAATTGCGGTAGCCCGCAGGGTGAGACCCAGTTCCTCGGACGGAGAGCTACGGGACTATATCATTGACCACTCGGGCTTGGACTGGCCCGCCTTGCTCAGCGATTGGCACTGGCTGCTGCCGGCTGAGTTCACCCTGTGGATCATGAACCGCATTGGCGATCTGTTCCTGGTCATGAGTGATGGCTCCGTTCACCTCTTCGACCCTGGCGGTGGAACTCTTGAGCATGTCGCCGACAACCGGGACCACTTCGCCGACCTTCTCGGTGAGGAGGAGAACTCTGCCTTTTAGTTCGCGGTTCCGCTCGCAGACTCGCTTAGGTCGGCAGGCGTCCATCTCGGGCCTGGGCAATGCTACAGCTACAAGCTTCCACCCATGGTCGGTGGCGAGTACTTCGTGGAGAACCTCGAACCCACCGACGTGGAAATCCACTTCTCTATTCTTGCTCAGCTGGCCTTCCAGACGCGCAGCTTGCCGGATGGGTCCAAGATCCACATGTTCGTCGAGGCCGACGAAGTCGCCGCGAGCGGGAGCCCCCCTCGTGTGCGAGTCGAGCACGTTGCAGTGCTTGGCGTGCGGAGTGATCAGTCGGATGGTTGAGCACTCGACAAACAGTGGAAGCCCAGGCTCCCGGCGTTGTCCAGCGCGTTCAGTCGTCGTTGGGAAGCGGCTGTGATGGGTCGTTCGTTTGCGGCTCTGTTTGGGAAGCGCTGCGGGAGTTGCGGTCAGAAGGCGCTTCGTATGCACAACTCGATTCGGGCCAACTGCGTGGATGAAGACGGGCGGCGCTTTCCGAGATCGTGGAGCTACTACGAGTGCACCGCGTGTGGCGTACGCACGAAGGTCTACCTCGACGGGGAGGTCGTCACGCCCACCGACGAGGAGTGGGAGACGCACCGACTGACGCCAGAGGAGTAGGTTCAGTCGCATGGACGAACTCGGTCTTCTCTCGACTCTTGGCCGTGAGTTCTGCGCGGTGCTCGGCGACTTCATCCCGGATCTGTGCGGGCAGGACGCGTACGAGGTCTTTTCGAGCGCCCTGGAAGGTGAGGTGTCCGTTTATAAGCTCAGGTCCCTTTCGGACGCCGATGTAGAGGCTCTGCGCGCCGCCTGCGAGTCCAGCCTCGAATGTCAGTCGGTGACCTCAGACCATATACGCGAGATCGTCCGAGCAACGGTCGCGCACCGGTCTCAGGGCTCGTGAGTATGAGGTTGAGGAGGCCAACGACTGGCCAACACCGGCGGGGTGCTTAATCGTCGTGCCCTGCGTCTATCGGCCCGGCTGCTGTATGAGGTGCCAGCGATGAGCGACGTACCGGCCTACTTGTTTGGCGTTGAACCCGTCGTCGAGGCGTTCGGCCGTTGGCCGAGCTTCCATGACGCTCCCGTCGTCCGTTTCGACCACGAACAGAGTGGCGACGGCAGCATCGAGTTAGTCCTCCACGCTTTCGAGTGCGACTGGCAGGAGCCAGACGACCTTGGCTACTTCAAAAGGACCAAGCACCACTTGGTGCATTTCCGGTTCAGTGGGCTCGATGAAGTTGCGTTGGACCGGTTTGCTGCTAGCAACATCTTGTTCGAGCTCGGTCTCTCCACTCAGGCTCACTACGACGCGACGGGTACGTTTCGAGTAACCCTGGATTCGGCCATGGGATCTGACCTTTGCGGCTCGTTTCTTGCGCGCCGCGGCGAAGTCGTTGGACTCACGAGGTGCACTGAGAACGGCTGTGTCATCGCCTCGGAGACCGACGGGGGGAGGGCGCTTTGACCGAATCAGAGCCCAAGACGGTACGATGGCCGGCCTAATGGATAGGCAGATCTTCGCACAGCGACTAGCTACCGCTTCGCGCCGGGCGGCGGAGTTCGCTAGACGCTTCTTGGAAGAGACGCTTCCGGCAGACCTGCTCTTTCGTGTGCACCTCAACGAGTCGTACGACGGGAACGCCACGCCCGAGTTCGTCCTGTTCCCGGAAGACTCGTCGGACGCGGCCGTTGTGCAGCACAAGGACGTCGGACTCGACGACGCCCTGGAGGTCCTTTGGCGCGACGGCATGGTGCCCCAGTGGGTCAACTTGACCGTGGCAGCCGAGACGGGCTCAGCGACCGTCATCGACGTCGTCGCATGCGGTCGTTTCACTGCAGACGAGTCGCTTCTGTATCACCAGCAGGAGGGCTTTGCTCCGTTCCACGTGCTCGGCCCCACCTTGCCTATCGGCTACAAAGACGGCGACACGTTCAGCATCTACAGGGATGCCGCCTGCTGGAGCGCCACGGACCTGGATCGTGTCAGCGCGAACGCCGAGAAGGTCTGGTCTCTCGAGTTGAACGGACCGGTGTTCACCGACGAACTCTTGCTGGGTGGGTTCGAGTTTCCAGCGGCGGAAATCCTCGAGGTTCGCGGAGGCCTGGTTCAGGGAAACGCACTGGCGATGCTCAACGGTATTCCGAAGCTGCGCGTCCTTCGGCTGTCGTTCGGTTCGGCTGAGCTTCTCGACCTGTCCGCGCTACCGCGGCTGAGTGGTCTGGAGTCCCTCGAACTCGTCGCTCTCCCTCCGTTGATACGCGGACTTGCCGGGCTCTCCCGACGCTTGCCGCGCTTGTCCAGCCTGCGGCTCGGCTCGGGGGGGCGGGTCGAGGCTGACGACGCGCTTTCCTTTGGCTCGTTGGACCGCCTGACACTGGAGTTTCCAACGATTCCTGCCTGGATTCCAGAGGTGCCCCGCGTCGACTCTCTCAGCCTGCACATCGACCAGTGCTCCGACCTCGAGGCTTCTAGGCTCATTGCGTCTGCAGCCTCCACGCTTCGTTCCGTGGGGCTTCGAGGAACTCCCGTTACCGACGGCATCTTCGAAACGCTCGGTCGGCTCTCACACCTCGGCTACGTGGACCTCGTCGATACAGGCGTCACTCCCGAAGCTCTCAGCGCGTTTGCGGGGAGGCGTCCATCCTTGAAGTACTACCCTCGAGCGCCCCGGTAGCCGGTTCGCCCCAAATGCCCCGACACCGCGGAGAGGGGGCTGACTGGGCCTTCTCCCAAGCTCCGCCCCGGTGCCCCAGCGGGTGGTGGGTGGTCTCGATGCAGCAACCACGAAGAGCCAGGTGTCCGCATAACAGGGAGAACGCAGTGGGGCAGGCGGGGCACTCGGCACTCGCCGGGGGGACGTCGTTCTGGCGACGCAGGCTGCCGTGGGGGAATGGCCCCTGCGGCAGAGCGTTTGCTGATGCATCCCGGCGGGGGCCTATCTGCCGTTGCTTCGTTGAACCGCGTGTCTGAGGTCGTCGACAGTCCAGTGCTCCAGGGTTTGCGGCATGACCCAGACAACGTTGGAACGGCGCTTTCCGTGGGCGTCGACCAAGCGGAAACCGAGGGTTCGACTGCGAGGCGCACGATGCCCGCCGAGGTCACCGTGAGAACAAAATTGCACCGTCATGTCAGGGAAGACGCCTCGCGCGATACGACGGAGGGTTTGCTTCCCCTGCTAGGTGGGTTTCGGGTTGGCGTGGCGCTTCATCGGTCCTCCCGGCGTGCGGTGCCTTAGGCGCTTCCAGCAACCACGCTGTTCCCAGGGCCAAACCGCTAACCTGGATTGAACCACTTGGGCATCGCGGTGGGGCGTTTGCGAGCCACGAACCGAAGCTATGCGGAGAATATCGCTTGACGTCGGTCATGTTGTGAACAGTGTTCGCGCATGCCGAATCCACGCCGCCGTCGTCGTCGAACCCGGGCCGAGTCCGTCGCGGGCCCACAAGCCCCTCCGATCCCCCTCGAGCCGGAAGAGCTGGAGCAGCTTGAGGGCTTTGAAGCCGGCGTGCGACGAAAGGAGAACGCCTTTGTCGCCGTCGAACGCGGCGCCGAACGCCTGACGGTCTTCGCGGCATCCACGGCGCTGGTGCTCTCGCCCATCCTCTTGCCGCTGGCGCTGCTGTTCAAGGTCATGAGCCAGGAGGCCGTGGGCCTCCTGGTCTTCCTCGCAGCTCTGGGCCTCGGGGGCTGGTACCTGCTCCAGCACCCCACCTGGCTCATCGGCCTGTCGGTCTATCTGGGCCTGGCATGCATCTTCGGCGCATACCGTGCCATCACCCATCGTCCGGGGGCCGACTACTTGAGCGCAGAGGAACAGCCCACCTGAGGCCACTGCCGTGATGGTTTCAGCCGGCCGTACCTTCCTGTCAGTCTTGCACCGGGGAAGCAGCCGACGTGACCTCATGGGAGGGCCGGAGGCCAACCCCCGTCAGGCTTCGCTGCCGGGCTTAGAACTCCCGAGTCGAATAGAGCTTTCAATCCACCGTAATGCTCCGAATCTGCCGTGTGCGTCGGCCGCCGCTCCAGTGCGCTCGCAAGCTCCCTCCGCGTGGCCTCCAGGTTGGAGGTCAGCCATTCGTGCATGGCGCCTCCGACCGACGAGAACGGACTCCAACCGATGAGCTCGTCCAGAATCTCGAGCGTCCGTGGCTGCGGCGAAGCCAACATCGCGGCGAAGCCCACCCGCCAGAACGGCTTCATCGACGGGCCGCCATAGGGAACGTCGGCAAGCCAGTCCAGATACGCCTCGATGATGCGAGGATCCGGTGACCAAGGCGCCAGCGCTTCTGCCCGGGCACGAAGCTCTTTGACACTGCCACCTGTCAGGAGATCCAGGATCGCGCCACGGTCGGCGAGCGACGCGCGCGCCATGGCGTTCATGAAGTCTGGCTGCGGGATACCTCGCCTCGCTTTGGCCATCGCGCGCAAGCTTGCAGCATCCTCACTCTCCAAGGCGCGCCCAAGGGCCCCAATGGTGGCTCCCAATCGCGCCTCGGGGTGCGCTCGCCACTTGTCGACAAGTGCCTCGAGACAGCGTTCCATGACTATCCGGTCTGCTGCCGCGTGCGCCGCGCCAAGCGCCTGCACAATGAGCGGCAGAGGGGCCGACGATGAGACCTCATTCGCTTGTGGTTTCCCTGTCTTCCCTGTCACACCGCCTCCTCGAGTCTGGCTTGACGCCCTCGGCCGCCTTCTCAGGTGCCACAACGCCGCGGTCTCGCTTCTCCCGTCTATGGAGGAGCATAGTCCATGCAAATGTCCGAGGCCGAACCGTGACGGCCGCCGGGAGTTCATCCACATCACAAGGACCGGCCGGACGTCGACGATAGTGCCCACTCGAGCGGCTCGCCTCCGAGTCGCACTGTCGGTGGGGAGGCGTCGGCACCGTCCCGTCAGGCTGAAATGCTCTGTAATCGGCGTGCGGCGATAGGTGGCTATGCTTGCTCCGCCGGCGTTCCGGCGACTGAGCGTGGTACCCTGTGCACCGGAATCACGCGCTGACTAGCATCCGCCACGACTCGAGAGTCTGACGGCGAGCAAGCTATGGGAGAGGGTTTATGCGGAGGCACGAGTACTCATTTCTCGGAGCAGTCTGGGCGCTATCGCTCGCGCTGAGCTTGGCAGGATGTCCCGACGCTGAAGGGGAAGCCGCACCGACGGTGTGCGACCGCGGCGAGGACGACTGCGCCGACAACGCGACATGCTTCGCGTCGGTCGCCGACGACTTCGTATGCGTCTGCAACCCCGGGTTCGTCGGAGACGGCAAGACCTGCGAGACCGACGCCGGCGACGTCTGTGCGCCCAACCCGTGCCAGAACGGGGGCACCTGCAGCGACGTGGGCGGCGCCGCCGCGTGCGCGTGTCCGGCGGGCTTCACGGGCGATACCTGCGAGACGGCAGTCGCGGATCCGTGCGATCCAAACCCCTGCGACAACGGGGGGACGTGCGGCGCCACCAGTGACGGCTTCATCTGCAGCTGCCCACCCGGCTTTGGCGGGACCACCTGCAGCGACGCGATCACCGGCTGCGACCCCAACCCGTGCCTCAACGGCGGGACGTGCGACGACGCTTCGGGTGTGGTGGTGTGTACGTGCCCGGCGGGCTTCGAGGGCAATCTGTGTGAGCTGCCCATCGACAACTGCGCCCCCAACCCGTGCGTCAACGGGGGGACCTGCACGAGCACCAATACCGGGTTCACCTGCGACTGCCCCAGCGGATTCGGAGGCCTCAACTGCGAAACGACCCTGGCCAGCTGCGACCCCAACCCCTGCGCCAACGGGGGGACCTGCGACGACAGCAGCGGCGCCGTCGTCTGCCAGTGCGCCCCCGGCTACGAGGGGTCGACCTGCGCCGTCGACACGGACGATTGCGCGGGGTCGCCATGCATGAACGGAGCGACCTGCTTCGACCTGGTCGACGACTACTTCTGCGACTGCCTCGCGGGCTACTCGGGCGCCATGTGCGAGACCGACGTCGACGACTGCGCCGGCACCCCCTGCGCCAACGGCGGCACCTGCGTCGACGAAGTGGACGGCTTCAGCTGCACCTGCGCCGCCGGCTTCGAGGGCGGCACGTGCGCCATCAACATCAACGACTGCCCCCAGGATCCGTTGGCCTGCGGCAACGGCTACTGCGAGGACGGCGTCGACGGCTACACCTGCGTCTGCCAGGACGGCTGGACCGGTGACGACTGCACGACCGACATCGACGAATGCGCCACCGATCCCTGTGCCGCGCTCGAGGGGTGCGTGAACTCGCCCGGCGGTTTTGCGTGCCACCCGGTGGCTTTCGTCAGGAAGTACACCACCTTCACGCCCCCATTGGATGGGAGCAGCTGGGAGAACGCCTACTACTCCCCCGAAGACGCTATCGCGGCAGGCGAGAAGATCCTGTGGATCTCGGCCGGCACCTTCGAGTCCTTTGAGCTGAGCCCGCTGGTGTTGAGCCCTGACGTCCACATCTACGGCGGGTTCGACCCAAATCTCACGGGAACCGAGGGTGATGTGGCCACCCGCGACCTGACGAACAACGTCACGACCCTCGCGATCCCCTCGCAGACGTCCGCCGCTGGGGGCAAAAAACGGGCCATCATTGGCGCGCCAGGGATCCGGCTCGACGGGCTCAGGATAGAAGGAGGCGCCCCCGATGACCTGCTCGCCGGCGGAGCCGTCCTGCTCCATGTGGCGGACGGGGCTGTCATCGTGGACGTGACGTTCGCGAACAATGGGGCCAAAGGCGGTGGCGGCGCCATTGGGTGTCTCGACTCCGACAACGTGACGCTCCGACGCGTCGAGGTGACGAACAATTCCCTCCCAACAGTGGTCGCCGACGGAGGTGAGAACTACTTCGAAGGTTCCGGTGGCGGGGGGCTCAGAGCAACCAACTGCGTCATCACCGTCGAGGACAGCACCTTCACCGGCAACTCGGCGACCAACCGCGATGCCCGTGGCGGGGCCATCTTCACCAAGAACGGACGTCTGACGATCATCGACACGGCGTTCGTCGGCAACACGGCCGACGGATGGGCCCAATCCAACGTCTGGGGCGGCGCCATCTACGCGGAAGGCACCGACCTGCTCATCCAGAACGCGACCTTCGACGGCAACGTGGCCATCGCTCCCAACAAGGCCTTCGTCGAAAGCCAAGAGGAAGAAGGAAACGCCTATGGCGGCGCGATCTACGTCGACACGACCCCGACCGCTCCCTGGACCGGGGTCGTGCTCACCAACAATACGGCCCAGGCTGGCGACGGAAGGACCCCCTCCTTCGACTGCGTCCCGACAGGGGGCCCCGCCGACGGTGGTGACGGTGGGAATGCCTACGGTGGCGGTCTTTTCGTTGCGGGGGGCGCGACCGTGACGATGACGGGGGGGCAGGTGCTCGACAACTCGGCATTTGCCGGCGACGCCGGTGTCGGCGGAGCCGGTCTTTCTGGTTCTTGTGAACCTGGCACGGATGGCGTCCCGGGCGTCGCGGACGGCGGCGGTGGGTACAGCCCCGTGGCGTCGGGCATCGTCGCCGACGTGACCGGCGCTGATGCGACGGGCAACGTTCCCAACCTCTGGGCCGTCTGCCCGGACGGGTTCACGGGCTACGCATGCGACGTCCCCGACCCTTGAGACTCTGGCCGGGTTCGAAGGGGCGACTAGTGCCTCTTCGGCTTCGCACATCGGCCCTCAGTCTCTCCATAGACCTCTTCCCGCACGCCTCGGAGTACGATCGAGGTGCCTTTGATCGTGCTCTCGAGCGTGTGCCAGCGACCGTGGCGGCAGAACGTTCGGCGTCCCGCCTTCAGCGTCTTGGCGGCCTCGACCGACGTGAACGTGGTCTTCACGCCCTGGACCGCTGCGGCTGTTCGCCGGGCGCCGGCGAGGACATCGTCGAGCGAACCCGACGTTACGGATGCATGGAGGTGGGTGGTTCCCCAGTCGGGTTGGCCTTGCCTGCGACTGTGAAGCCGCCCTGGCGGACCTTGTCCTTGCTGACACGCACGAAGTGAAGCGGCTGGCCTTTGGGAAGCTTTCCGTTGAAGCGCAGCACGCGATTCTTGCCGCACCGCTTGCCCGAGCTCACGAATCGGCCGGGGAGGGGAGCGTCGCAGCCAGCGAGATGAAGGCGGAGCTGCCGCGCTGGGAGGTCGGCGCCGATCTGGCGTGAACAGGGGCCGCGCGGTGCGCAGCTGGTGGCTTCGCGCCGATAGACGATACGAAGTGTCTTCAGATCCAGGTGCGAGCACCGAGCGCCGACAGGGACGATCACGTCGTGCGGATGCACGGAGGCCATGGTGTCGACTGGAAGAGCAAGGAGCGCAGGGAGGACCAGAGGTAGCAGCAGCGGTCTGAAGGATGTCATCGCGGGTGGATCAGTGCGGCGCTAGCCGTGCTGATCGGCCGGAGCCCGAAGGGCGATACATCTCAACGATTCCTGACGCTTTGACCAAGGGGGCGGCGAATGCCGACCTCTTGGTCATGTTGCGTCTGATCTCGTGCCGGTGTGGGTGAAGCCTGATGCGCCACCGGCCACTTCGTTACACATGCGCCCCATGCTGCCGGTGGTCGGCGCTTGTGACCCCGCCTCAGGCGCCTGGGCGACGCTGGTCCCAGGGCGCAGCCTCCTCGAGCTGGTAGGCCAGTTTGAGAAGTCGCTCCTCGCCCATGAATGGTGCGACCATATGGACGCCGATCGGGAGGCCTTCCGCGCCGGTGCCCAGCGGGACCGACATCGCCGGGAGGCCCAGAAAGTTCTGCAGGGGCGTGTAGCCGACGTTGTCGAGCATCCGCTCCCGCAACGTCTCGAAGGGCAGGGCGGTATCGAGTTCCCCGAGGGGGAAGTGTGGGCGGCGAAGCACCGGGCCGATCATGAGGTCGTAGGTCTCGAAGAACGCAGCGAAGGTGGCTTCGCTGACCTTCTGGTAGGCGAGGGCACGAGGGATCTGGCCGGGCTGCTGCTTCTCGTTGTCCAGGAAGTACTTGGCGAGCGCTCGGGTCGCCGGCTCAAAGGCGTTCTCGTAGGACGGCCAGCGCCAGACCTTCAGTCCCCGAGCGTAGACACGCACCAGCGGGAACAGGCGGGTGAGTCGCGCGGGGACCGACGCCCAGATCCGGACGAAGTGGTCCATCAGCTCCTCGCCGTTGACGGGCCACGCGGCTTCTTCCACGTGGTGGCCCAGCGACTCGAGCACGGTCGCCGCGTCGTTGACCGCCTTGGCGACCTCTGGATGGGCGTCGGTGCCAAACACGGTCGGCATGATGAGGGCGACCCTGAGGGGCTTGAGGCCGCCAGGCTGCACCAGCCCGATCGCCTTGGGGCCGGAGCTGTCGCGAGTGACCCGGTAGGCGTCGCCGATCTCCAGGAACTTGGCGGCGTCGCGGATAGAGCGACCGTAGGCGAACAAGGTCGAGCAGTTTCCGGGCATATTGCGCACGGCCACGACGCTTCGGCCGCGGGACGGCTTGAGCCCGAAGATGCCGCAGGCGCTGGCGGGGATGCGGATGGAGCCACCTCCGTCGCTGCAGCTTGCGGCCGAAACCATACCGGAGGAGACCGCCACGGCGGCGCCGCCGGACGAGCCTCCCGGGCTCACGTCTGCCCGCCACGGGTTGTGCGTGGGGCCGAGGAGTTTGCTCTCGGTGGTGTTGACCAGCCCGAGCTCCGGCGTCGTGGTCTTTCCCAGCGCGATGAGGCCCGAGCCCCTCAGGCAGTCGATCCAGGGTTCGTCTTTGCGCGGGACGTGTGTCTCGAACAGGCGCGACCCCAGGGTGAGCCGCTCACCAGCCAGCGCGCGGAGATCCTTGACCAGGAAGGGGACGCCTGCGAACGGTCCCCGACGGTCCTTGGGGGAGCGGTCGACAGCGTCGGCCTCCGTCAGCGCTTTGTCGAAGCGCCGGGAGACGATGGCGTTGAGGTCGGGGTTGAGCCGTTCGATCCGCCCGATGGCCGCTTGGACGAGCTCGCGCGCGGAGACCTCTCCGCGATCGACGAGTTCGGCCTGGCTGGTCGCGTCAAGCCACTGGGTTGCGTCGAGGTCCGCCATGGATGAGGTGCCTTTGCCGGAGGTTCCAGCAAGGGTTGATCCGGATGGCACGTCCGGCAAGCACAGCGAGGCGGACCCAGCTCAGGGGAGATTGGACGGCCTGTCAGGTACTTGCGCTACTGTGGGATGCAGTTCATCGGGTCGGTGGGATCCGTCTGGTAGCCAGGGTCGCAGTGGCACACGTTGCCGTGCGGGTGGCCGTGGCCGCCACACACCGGGCCCGGGCCTTCCAGTGGGTTGAGCTCCATGTCGAACGCCCACAGGCTAAGGTCCATGACGTCACCGCCAGCCACGACCGTGGTGGTGTAGTCCGAAGCGCGCGTGACCTCCTGGAAGACCAGGCTCCGCAGCTCGCCCGTGATGCGCTGGCCGGGGCTGGTGCCCATGGCGCTGAGGAAGACCTCGCCCTCGGCCCTGGGCATCAGCTCTTTGGCACAGCTCAGGCTCTGGCCATTCATCGTGCACTCGGTCGCCAGGATGATGCAGGTGCCGCAGGTCGCGTAGTCCGTCTCGTGCTGCTGCACCGGGTAGGTGCCGGGAGCCGTCGGCGCGCCGTACCGCTCGTAGAACTCCACGCTCAGCACATACAGCCCATCCAGCCCCTCCATGACCCACACGCGAGACCCGTCGGCGACGTTGCCGATCGATGCACGTGTCGTGCTGGGGGTAAACGTCCACTCGCCGGTGTTGGCGTCGTCGGGAGGCGTCGGGACGTCCGGCCCCGGGTTGCTGGCGTCAGGCTGCGATGCGTCCGGAGGTGTTGCGGCCGCCGCAGCGTCCGTGCTCGGGGCCGGCGTCGTGGACACGCACGTGCCGGCAGGCGACAGCGAGTAGCCCTGGTCGCAGTGGCAATGGTCCTCGTGCCACTCACCGTGCTCGCCGCAGGGGTTGGCCGCGGCAGGCTCTCCGTCGTCGCAGCCCGAGGCGACCAGAAGAAGTCCGGCCAAGGCTGCGAACCCGCGGGAGTAGAACGTGGAGGGTAGGTGGTGGGCCATGAGAGGACTCCTGAGCAATGCGAGCGGGTAGTACACCCCGCGTTTGCCGAATCGCAAGCTATTTGTAGGTGACCTGTAGATGTTAATGCAAATGGCTTGCGTTACGTGTTCCCTTCCAGCACGGTTCCGCATCTCGAACCTTGGAGGGCCGTGTGATCGACGTTCAGAGTCAGGCGGATAACCGCGAGATTGCCATTGATAGGGTCGGCGTTCGCGGCGTCGAGTATCCCATCACCCTGGTGAACCGAGGTGTGGAGCAGCCGACCGTCGCGTCACTCGAACTCTCGGTGGCTCTGCCGGCCCACATGAAGGGGACCCACATGAGCCGCTTCGTCGAGGTTCTCGAGGGTCATCGTGGTGGTTTGACGCTGGAGACGTTCTCACGACTCGTTGATGAGGTCAGAAATCGGCTGGATGCCCCTGAGGCTCACGCCGTGGCGCGGTTTCCCCTGTTCCTGAGGCGCTCGGCTCCAAGCTCGGGCGCGCAGGCCCTCGTCCGCTACCAAGCGTGGTTCAAGGTTGTTTCCTCAGAAACCGGCAATGACCTGCTTCAAGGCGTCGAGGTGCCCGTTACCTCGCTCTGCCCGTGCAGCAAGGCCGTCAGCGATTACGGCGCCCACAACCAGCGGGGCTACATCACCATCGACGCGCGGACCAACGAGCCCGTGTGGTTGGAGGATCTCATCGAGGTCGCGGAGAGCAGTGGCTCGGCTCCTGTGTACTCACTGCTCAAGCGTGCCGATGAGCGCCACGTGACCATGCAAGCCTACGACAACCCGGTGTTCGTGGAGGACATGGTCCGCAACGTAGCCAGCCGACTCCGGTCCGACAGACGCGTGATGTGGTTTTACGCGCTTTGCGTCAATCGCGAGAGCATCCACAACCACGACGCCTTCGCCGAGGTCGAATGGACGCGTCGCCCCCGTGATCGTGGACAAGCTGGCGCGTCAGTTCTGGGGTCGACGCAGCAGTAGGGGGAGGGGCTTTCCGCTGGTCAAAGAAAGTCGCAAGCGCATAGAACCCTTGGATGCTGTACACCAACCGCCCCGACAACGACCCCACATCGACCAACTCCAACACCGGTGGCGGTGGCGGGGCTTCTTCAGACCGCAAGAAGGCCACGGAGAACCTGAGCTACGACGAGCAGGTGGCGAAGAATTCGCCCATGGGCATCGGCCCGGGTGGTGGCGCTGGGGGGCCGGGTGGGGGCACCGGTGGGGCCACGAAGGTGGCGGGCAACGATGTGCCCTACCTCGAGTCGGTGCCGCTGGCTGGCGAAGAGTTCATCGCGGATCTGACGGTCAATGGCGGGGCAGCCAGCCTGGACGACCCCAACATCAAGTACGTGCATCTGAAAGCCGGCGGGCAGGACCTGTGGCTCGACCTGGCCGCCATGGAGCCGGCGGCCCGTGCCCAGGTCGTTGAGACGCTGGCGACGTCGTGTGCGCGGAAGGACTTCAATCCCGAGACCTCGTTCGTCCGGAAGGGCGACAGCCTCGTGCTTGGCGGCTCGAGGATGGCGTTCGATTACGACGCGAATACCGATAGCGCCAAGTCGGTCCTGGAGCGGTCCAACGACCCGAAGAAGTACGACGTCGCCGCCGACAAGGCGGTCTTTGACTTCCTCAATGAGGAGTCCAACGCGCTCAACGCCGAAGACGCTCCGGCCGACAAACGGGTGGGGCCCCAGGAGAAGCCCGCCTCCTGGTACAACGGCTACGTCATCGAGGGCGATTGGGCCGTCCCCGTGAAGTCCGACTGGGACAAGCGCGACGGCCCGCTCCCGCCGAAGATGAAGCTGGACGAGTACCAGGCCATGCTGTGCCGGGACTTCAACTTCGACGGTGCCATCGACACCCTCAACGGGCTCGGCGGCGAGCCGGCGTTCGTGGCCGCCATGAAGGCCCGGTTTGGGCAGGGGCATCCCCTGGGCGACGCTGCCTTCGAGTCCATCTGTCACGAGGTCTGGGCGTACTGCACGACCGGCATGGACAGCTCGGGCACCACGGACATTGCGGTCATGCAGGCGCTGCTTGACCAGCTGAGCCCGGACATCTCCAACAGCAACGACACCAACACCCCGCTCACCGGTGCGCCGTTCCAGGTTCCGGGGACCGAGGTGGTGCTGAACCGCGGCGACGGCAAGCACGGGCGTGCGACGGTGATGGAGACCCGCCACCTGCTCGCTGGCATCATGGGCGAGATCATCGGGCCGGATACGCTGGACCTGACGCAGGGGGAGGAGCTCGTCGGCGAGCGCGACTTCTTCGTCGTCGACGCTTCCGAGTCCGGTCAGGAGCAGTGGGACAACATCGACAAGTTCACCAACGACCAGAAAGGTTGGACCGACGGCCAGGGGATGAAGGCGAGGACCCTGGGCTACATCTACTCCAGCAAAGAGGCCGTGCTGAAGGAGGGCATGACCCCCGACAAGGTGAACACCAAGAACGCAAACACGATCAAGGACGCCGAAGAGGGAGAAGACGAGAAGCACTTCAGCTTCGATCCCGTTCTGACGCGCGCCTGGGAGCTCTTGGTCGGCGGGAAGACTTCGGACCATGCCGAGGTCGCGAAGTTCGCAAGCCACTTCGGCATGACGCTGACGCCCAAGGACCTCAGGCTGAAGTATCAGTCCGACTCCAAGGCGAAGAAGAAGGCTGGTTGGAAGAAGACGGAAGGAGACAAGTCGTTCGAGATGAACGCCCGTGGGGTCTACACCCCAGCATGGGGTCTGCTTCGCGGGTTCATCGGTGACACCGCCGAGAACTCCAATCACGAGCGCGACATGGCCAAGGACTCCGTCGGCGAGTCGGCCTTCAAGGGCATGCTCGCCACGATGCTCTACTCCTACAAATTCGATAAGACCCATCTTGACCAGATGAGGGCCGAGGGAGCGATCACGCCGCGGCTCAACGCAGTCATCGACGAGCCCGAGCAATCCCTCGAGTACCTGGGGTTGGCCACGGCCGTTGCAGACTACCTCGGCATCGAATGCCGGATCGTGGCGCTGGACAACGTGGACGTCACGGCAGGGTCCAACAAGGACCTGTCGAAGAGCGCACGGTTCATCGATATCCACGACATCCGGGTCAACACGAGCGGCAATCCGTCCAATCCCGACTTCAACACCGTGGAGTTCGACTACACCCAGAACGGGGCCTTTCATACGGGCGAGAAGGCCAATATCGATGAGAATCTCAATGATGGCGGCTGGATGGAACACCGGTGGATCGCGCCGGACGGCACCGAGCTGGACAAGTCGGCGTACGACAAGCTCCCCCGGGACGAGCAGCGCAGGTGCACCAAGAAGAAGAACGTGCACACGGGCTCGAAGCGGTACGAGAATTCGTCGGTGACGTTCAGCGGCAACAGCCGCATTGGTGGCGGCGGCAGCTGAGCTAGTTGTTCAGCGCGGCCGCGAGCAGCTCGTAGGACCTCAGGCGCGGGGCCTGAGCGTGGGTCAGCGTCATCACCATCAGCTCATCGGCGCCCGTGCGTTCCGCCAGCGCCAGCAGGCGTGGCCTGAGTGACTCCGGCGTCCCGACCATCAGCAGGTCCGCCATGGGACCGAACAGGTCCGTATCGGGGTTGAAGCCCGACGCCAGGACCTCCTCGGGCGTCGGCACCGGCCCCATCCGCGCTCCGGTTGCCATCCGCACGAGCACGGACCAGGGTGACAAAGCCAGATGGCGGGCCTCCTCCTCCGTCTCGGCGCACAGCACGTGGACCGCCAGGATGACGTGAGGCTCGGGGAACGCCTCGGACGGCTCGAAGGCTCGCCGGTAGGCGGCGATGGGGCCATCCGGCGGGGTCGGGCTGAAGTGGCTGGCAAAGGCGTAGCCGAACCCGACCTGCCCGGCGAGGTGGGCGCTGCCGCCACTGGAACCGAGCATCCACATGGGGGGCAGGGCGACGTCAGCCGGAGTGACCTGAATCTGCTTGTACGGGTGGTCGTCAGCGAACTCGGCCCGCTCCTGGGCGAACGCCAGGGTCTCTCCCAGCAGGCGGCTGAAGTTGTGGCCCGGCGCGCTGCGCAGCGCCTCGGCAGTTCGTGGGTCGGTGCCGGCGGCGCGCCCGATGCCCAGGTCGATGCGCCCCGGGTGCAGGGCCTCCAGCGTCCGATACTGCTCGACGACCCGAAGCGGGACGTGATTGGGCAGCATCACGCCGCCCGCACCCAGCCGAATGCGAGAGGTGCTCGGCCCCACGTGGGCGATGAGCAGTTCGGGCGAGGTGCTGGCGATGTTCGGCATGCCGTGGTGCTCGGCATACCAGACGCGCTTGTAGTCGTGGCGCTCAGCGAGCTGCGCAAGCTCGGTAGCGCCCATCAAGGCATCACGGGCGGTACCGCCGGAGCCGACGGGCAGGACGTCCAGAACAGAGAGCGAAACCGTCATGCCAGTGGGAGTAATCACGCCCGAACACCAAGCGAGTGCGCGATGTCCTGCCGGAATACGACCATAGTGCTCATCGGTAGTGCTCCGCCCCGAGTGCTACCGTGAGTGAGGTTTCACGGCAGGAGCCAGGTCAGGCATCACATACGCGTCGGTTTTCGCACGGATGCTTGTCGGTAGTTGTTAACGTATTTAGGTTGGAAATGGTTAATCTATGAGCGCAGTGAGGCGTCCAAATGCCGATTCGCAGTGATGACATCGTTCCCCTGAGCCAGGTAAGGGCACGCTTCTCGGAGCTTGCCGAAGACGTGCAGTCCGGCGGGCAGAAGATTGTCACCCGCAATGGGCAGAGCTACGTCGCGATCATTGGCGCCCGCCAACTGGACCACTATCGACGCTTGGAGCAGCAGCATATCCATCTCCTCCTTCTGGACGAAGCTGAGCGCGCTCTCGAAGACGTCGCCGCCGGGCGGGTGGTTTCCGCTGAGGAGATGGCCAAGCGCTACGGCCGATGAGCCGGCCGACACTCCTGCCAGTCTCATTTGCCGCCAACTTTGGCCTCAACCTGGACACGGCCCGACGATTCTACCAGGAGAGCGAGGCCCCCGAAGGCTTCGACAGGCTGCTCGATCTTGTGTTTGGCGAGGTCGTCCCGAACCTGGCGCGTTTTCCAGAGCTGGGCACCGACTTCCTGGCGCGTCGCCCGGGCTCGGTGGAGGTGCTTCGACAGGCCGAGCGGGTCGCCTCTCGAGTTCCCTCCGATTCGAGCCTGCGGCAGCTGATCGCCAGGAGCCATGTCTTCCTCTACCTGCGTCGGCCCGACGAGGTGGTTCTCCTCGCGGTGAAGCATACGCGGCAGCTCTCATTCGACTTCGATGGACTCTGGGAGAACGAATAAGCGCGCTCGCAGCGTGGGGCTGGAGCGCGCTTTGATAGGTCCGGACCAACGGCCCGAGGGTCTCTAGCGGTTTGAAGCCATCAGCCCGCGGCGAGCTGCTCGACGCTGACCACCGGGCCGTACTTCTCCTTGAGCGCCAGCAGGCCGGCCTTCTGGGCTTTGTAGACCTCGAACAGCTGCGGAGGCAGGTTCGACAGCTGACCGTACGCGGAAGTCTGCAGGTCGATACGCTTGACGATGTTGTCCACGTAAAGCGCGAACTGCATGTTGTAGAGTTCGATGGGGTAGTTCTTGTCGATCTCGGCAAACAGCGCCTTGAGGTCGTCGTACTTGGGGATGAGCCCGATCGGCGTCTCGATGCCGGTCATCTCGTCGTGGGCGTAGCGCTCGAGCCAGCCCATCCAGACCTTCACGTCCCGCTTCTCACCGAGCAGACCATCGCCCTCGCCGCCACGGTTGGCGTGGGTCAGGAAGTAGTTGAGTCCTGCGATGACAGGCTTGTCCTTCACCTTGGCGTTGTTGAAGAACTCGAACTGCGAGCCCATGTAGTCGGCCAGGTCGCCCGGGATGAACGGCGCGTTGGCCCAGGGCTGACGCCGCACGCCCGTGGCGCCGATCTCGGTGGCCGTTGCCTTCGACACGATGGATGCGCCGATGGCCACGCCGGCGTCCGGGCTGCTGGCGACCCACACCGGCGGCATGGTGTCGGCATCACGGCCTGAGTAGGTGACCACCTTGACCTCGACGCCGGCCGGGTCCGCGTTCGCCTCCACGTCGTGGTTGGCGATCGTCTCGCACTTGAGGGTGCAGCGGGCGTTCTTGTGGGACGGCGGGATGAGCTTGCCGTCAGCGTCCAGCTTGCCCTTGTGCCACATGCCCTGGAAGTTGATGCCCTTGGCGGGGATCTCCTCGCCGCAGCCGACCCAGTAGGGCTTGCCGTTGGTGACGAGGATGTTGGAGTAGATGACTTCGACCCCGTCGCCGCGCAGGCACTTCATCAGGTGCGGGTCGCCCCCTTCGTTGACGTCCTCGACGATGCCGAAGATGCCCTGCTCGGGGTTGCACGCCCGCATGGTGCCGTCATCGGCGATCCACATCTGGGCAAGGTCGTCGCCCACGAAGTGGGTGCCCACCATGGCCGTCGTGGTCTTGCCACAGCCGGATGGAGCCGCGCCGACGATGTAGGTCTTGCGGCCACCGGGACCGGTCATGCCGGTGACGAACATGTGTTCGGACAGCTCGGTGCCGCGCCTGTAGTAGGTCGCGTAGTCGACCGAGAAGCGGTGGTTGCCCTTCTTCATCAGCAACGTGTTGCCGGCGTACGTGCAGAACGCTGAGAAGGTCGTCTGCCAGCTGCGGTCCATCAGGATGCGGGCGTTGGGCACGTCCTCGGGCCGGTTGGCGCCCTCCGAGTGAAGGTTGGTGAAGAAGAAGCCGCGCCGCTCGACCTCAGCGTCGAAGTCCTCGTAGCAGTTGCGGTACAGCAGCGCCGCAGAGTGGAACACGTACGTCGACGAGGAGATCTCGATGGCCGGGGTGGCCGCGGAGGCGCCTTTGGGGCCACGGATGAAGAAGCCGATCATGAGGGTCTTGCCCTTCATGATGCCGCGCATGTTCTCACGGACATAGGCGTGCGCTTCGGTGCGCAGCATCGCCTTGGCCATGGTGTTGTACTTCTCGTCGGGGTTGACGATGTAGAAGGTCTGGTTCACCAGCCGCGCCTGCTCCATCGGCAGGTCGAAGTGGTAGGTGTGCCGGTCCTTCGCCAGGGAGTGCTCCTCTCCCTTGCGCAGCGAGTAATCGCGCACCCACTGCTCATCGGCGTCGCTTCCGGTCACCACGAACACGCTTTCGGGCTCACACAGCGCCACCGCATTGGCGATCTTGATGATCGCCTCCTCGTTCTTGATCTTGGTGAGCTTGTCCCGGCTGGCCGGATCCAGGTAGTGCTCGATGAAGTTCCTGGCATCCGCGATGCTCTTGATGCCACCGACCTCGGCGAGAATGTCTACACCCTTCTTGAGTTCCAGCACGCCGTGCTCCTCTGTGTGGTTCGCGTACGGCCTTGCGTGGGCCCAGTGCCCAGGGGATGCCGCCGCCCCGTGTGTTCGGTTGGCCGCCTCTTGTGCACCAGCTGTGCCAACCTCGGGGGCCCCAGTTAACGGCCCGTGGCGGGAGCGGATGGGTTAAATCGCACAGCCCCGCAGGGGCATATGGCTCCGGGGTGCCGGATGCCCCTCGAGAGGGCGTGTCGTCGGCCTCCAGAAGAGCCTTGAGCGTTCTGATGTCTCCCCGGTTGCGACGCCCTCCCACCCCCGAAACAGGGGCCTCACCAGCCTCGCCGCGCCGTGGAGTTCGAGCTCGGCAATGACAAGGGTCAGCGCCGCTCTTGGCACACGTTGTCGACGCACACGCAGTCGCTGTCGGGGGGGCGGTCGTACTCCAGGGCTTCGGAGCATCCGATCAGGATGACACGAGCGCTTGCTCGGCTGGCGCCGACCAAGCACTCTATCATCCTTCAACTATTACATGTATCGCCCTTCGGGCTCCTAAAGGCTGCTCATCAGCGCCACTGCGTGTCACTGATGATCTGAGTGACGGCCCAGTTGCCGGCGGCCGGTGCGCAGGTGGCAGTTTCCTGGCACGTATTGGAGACGATGACGCAGTCGCTGTCCGCCACGCAGGGGGGCAGCTGGCGGCACTGGACGCTGCCGGCTCCTCCAGGCACGGGCTGCTGATGGCCTGCTGTCCATGGCATCCCGCCGCTGTCATCACCAAGCCTTGCGCTACGACCAGGGACAGGAACTTCATGACGTCTCGTTGCCCGGCTACATCGAGCGATGGAAGGCGAAGGTGAAGCGAAGCCAGGCTGCTCCCAACAACCCACGCGGTGGCTCCCCAAGGTCAGGCGGTTGCCGTCTCGGCGATGAGTTCCACGATGCGCTCGGGCGACTCCCAATTGAGCAGATGTCCCATGCCCTCGATCTTCTCGAGCCTGGAGCCCGTGATGCCGGCGTGTAGGTCGTCGGTGTGAAACGGCGGCGTCGTGGCGTCTTTGGTACCGACCACGATGGTGCAGGGGAGGGCGATGCGGTCCAGCTTGTCGTACCGGTTCTCTTTGACGAGCGCCTCCAGAATGGGCACTAGCGGGCGGTGGTCGTTGCGCGGCGCTGTAGTCGTCCGCCATCTGTTTGGAGCCGATGCCCTCGCTGCCGATGGTCGATTGGCCGTGGCCCCGCTGGTCGAAGGCGATGACCCGGAAGCCCCGGTCCACCAGCGCGGGCGCGACGAGGTTCCACTCCTGCGAGGTGAACCCGTAGCCGTGGGCGAGCACCACCGTTCGGCCCGTGTCGCCCAGCGAAACCGTATACAACGCGGTTCCGTCGGGACGGGAGACGGTCCTGGGCGTCCCCGTCAGGGGGGCCATGAGGTCGTTGGTGGTCATCGCAGGCCTCCAGGTTCGTCGACTCACGAGTATGCCTCAATGCTGCACGACCCATGTGGAAACGGGGTGTCCCCATGGGTACCGCGCACCCGATAGACACATCCGTCTGCTTGGCCGCTGGGGCGTAAGGGGTTGTAGTTGTTGGGGGAGTGGGGGGCGTCGCGTGGCCGCCACATAGGGCACGGCCGTTGCACAGCAGGGCGTCAGACACATCAACAGGAGAGAATCATGTCCAAGACACGTTGTTTGGCGGCCGGCCTCGTGCTGACCCTGGTGCTACCCGCCACCGCTTCTGCCAGCGACCTGAAAGCGCTCGAGCAGGACTTCGACAAGGCGTGGCGGAAGGCCACCAGCCCTGCGATGTACATGGGGGACTACTACCGGGCTGGCACCAGCAAACTGACGTCGCCCGAGAACGTCATGGAGCAGTTCACCAAGGTCGGAAACCTCGCTCCGCTGCTCAAGGACTGCAAGGCTGGCAAGTACGACAAGCTGTTCGAGACCGAGATGCACAGCCACAAGGTCAAGACATGGTGCGCGTGGTTTGAGAACCCAGCGCCCATCTTCGCCATGCAGATTACGGCCAACCTCATCTACAAGGCCGGTGCCGGTGGCCTCATGTATCAGGTGAAACGCCTGGAGAAGGACGGTTGGATCAACGTCAACCTCCTGGCGTTTCTCCCCAAGGCGGAAAAGCGCATCAAGGAGCTGTTGCCCAAGTACCAGCCCTACTACGACAAACTAGGGATCAAGAGCGATGGCGGCTCAGGCTCGTTCGTCGGGGTTCAGGCCCGTATCGACCGAGCGGTTGAAGCGAACAAGGGCAAGTGGCCCGTCGTCGCCAAGGGCAAGCACGACAAGAAGATGGCCAAGAAGATCAAGAAGAAGTACCCGAAGGTCGCCAAGAAGGGCCTCTACGCCGGCAAGAAGCTCAACATCCTCAAGGTCGTCTTCACCAGCAGCGGCTGGGGCAATGTCAGCGGCGCGACCCGTGGGCGGCATCGTGAGGCGATGCTGCTGGGCAAGTACCCCGGCGACAAGCACTGCGTGTGGCTCAAGACCGGATACTCCGAGCGCCTGCTGCCCAATGGTCGCTACGACACGAAGAACGGCTGGGTGAGCGCTCGCCCGGACGTTCGCTACACAACCTGCAAGTAGACGCTCCATCTCGGGGCGCGGTTCGGCTACCCTGCCGCGCATGCCGCAACCGTACCCCGACGATGACGCCGAGCTCGCCCGAGTCCTGGTCAAGATCATCAGCGAGACCAATGGGGTCTCGCTCGGTGACACCCTCGAGCTCGCCGCCCACAGCATGCTCTTCGACGAACGCCCCCGCGCCCACGCCGCCGTGGTCGAGTTCAGACAGATGCTGTTCGAGTACGCCGCCGACCGGATCGACATCGAGCGTCTCCTGGAGCACCGGGTTGCCTCGGCGCTCGATGGATTCTTGCGTCGCTTCCCGATGCCCTTCCGAGAAGAGCACATCCATCTGACCGGGTCGCTGACCGCCGAGTTCATCTATCCACGCCTGATGGTGCTGCTCGATGGCCCCAACGGCGACGCTTACCGCCGCAAGATCATGCAGGTCTACGGTCCCGAGGCGCTGCCCATCACATCGGCCGCCGATGTGGACCGGCTGATCCGAGCGCGCTCGAAGGTGGGGTTCGGGCGCTACCTTCACATGCTGACGATGGCCAAGCTGGTGCTGGTCGACCGGCAGGCTCACGAGGACGCTGCCTATCACATGGCCAGCAGCCTGTTCGGTGAGCACAACGTCGGCTTCATCCGGCTCAAGTTCAGCATCACCCGGGCCACCAGCGATGACGTTGAGACCCTCCCCGGAGCGGCCGTCACCCCCGAAGACGTCATGCTTGGGCTGTACGAAGGCTTCATGCGCTTCAAGCGCGAGGAGCCCCGGTTCGACTTCGTGCTCTCCCCGTCGTTTCGCAAAGAGGCGACCTTCTACGATGCCCGCCGGTTCGCCTCCAAGCAGGAGGATTTCGCCCATCACGTCGACCTGATCATCGATCTTCTGGAGCGCCACCCCTACCTGGCCGAAAAGGTCACCGACGTGGACACGGTGGGCGATGAGAAGGGGCATTACCGCAAGGTCCACTTCGAGGAGATGCGGGCTGGCCTGCGGCGCCTCCAGTTCCGTGGGTTCCGCATCCGCAGCCACCACGGTGAAACCTGGCAAACCCTGCAGCAGGGCGTACAGGCTGTCGATAACGCCATGAATATCTGGCACATCGACACGCTCGAGCACGGGGTGAGCCTGGGCCTCAATCCCAACTACTACTTTCACATGGTGTTCGAGCGCGCCATGGCGGCCAACTCGGCCGGCAAGCCCCTGGCCGCGGACAGCCACGAGCGGGCGGAGGTCGCGGCGATGCCGTGGCTGGACCACACCGATGTCCGCGACAGGCTGCTCAACGGGCAGCGCCTGAACACCGACCAGATCCTGCGCTTCATCCGGACCAAGTTCCACACCGCCCGCGAGGTCGAGCACTATCAACACGATGTGCTCAACCGGATGATCAACAAGGGCGTGTCGCTGGTCGCCATCCCGTCGTCCAACATCTCGCTGACGCGGCATCTCCCGACCTACAAGGACCACCCGTTCTCATGGTGGGAGAAGAAGGGCGTCGATCTGGGCGTCGGTACAGACAACTACGTCACGCTGAACACCAACTTCGTACGCGAGATGCTCATTCTGCTGTGCACCGACATGGAGCTGCTGAAGATCACCAAGCTGCTCATGGTGGTCACCGGGGAGACGCGGCGGCCGTACATGAGCCGGCTGTTGTGGGAGGCCCGCTCGGCGGGTCAGGACCAGGGGTAGGCCCGTGGAATATCGCATCGACTTTGACCAGGTGCCGGATCCCGGTGTCGTGGTGGTGACCCTGGCGGGCATCGCGGATCGAGCAGGCTTTGAGGGCTACATGGCTGAGCTGGGGCAAGATCGGCGCATGGCGAGGGTCACCGGAGTGATCGTCGATACGCGCAAACTGGGCATCTCGCCGATGTCCACGCTGGACGTTCGCGACCTCGCGGAGCGTCAGGCGGGGGTCAAGGGTGTTCGGGTCGCCATCGTGGCCGAGCGGATGCTGGCGGTCAGCCTGGCGCTGCGGTTCGTGTCCTTTGGCGAGGGGCAGCGCCCGACCCGGACGGTGGTCAGCTCGATGGACGAGGCGCTGGAGTTCGTCCGGGGCTAACCCTTGGCATGGGGCGGCAGCGTCTCGGTCAACGGACTCGCCGGCTCGAGCTTGGCCGCCGCGGCCGCCTGCGAGGTGAGCTCGGCGAGGGCTTTCTCGAAGGCCGCCTGGCTCTGGGTCGCCTGCTGCATCGTCGCGGTCCGGTGCCGCGCGCGGGACACGAACAGCGCGATGATGGCCAACAGGATGAGGACGCCGCCGAAGGTCAGCGCCACCACCACGGGGGTCGAGCTCAACCCGAGCGTGCTCTCCGGGACGGCGATGAGGGTCACCCAGCGCATGGTGCCTGGCAGGTCGAAGGCTTCGAGCGCTCCAAGGTAGGGTTCTTCGCCAACCAGGAAGCGGAACGACTCGGCTTGACCCGGAGGCAAGGCCGCCAGCGGTACCGGGCTGGCCGCGATCGCAGCGGCGACCAGGGGTGGCGTGACCGGGTTGCCATCGATCCCTGGCCCGGCGAGCACGGGGGATGCCTGGGTCGGATCCTCCGATGGCGTTGGCCGAAGCAAGTAGGCGCGGCCGCCTTCACCGAGGTCCAGCTTGGCGAGAAACTGCGACAAGCTGTGGAGCCTGAAGTCCACCGTGAACGCGCCGCGCAGCGACCCATCACGCCGCCGGTCGGCCACCGTCGCGGTAATCCCCAGCCCCTCCGCAGCGTGCCATTGGTAGGGTTGTGTCCAGACGGGCTCCTGCTGGCCCGCGGCCAGCTTGTACCAGGGGCGCTCTCGAGGGTCGTAGGTGTCGGGCTCGTCGCGGAACTTCTTCAGGGTGTAGTCGTCACCCACCACCCGATAGTCGAACACTCGCTGTTTGGTGTTGCGGCGGATGAGGAGCTTCCTCTCGCGGTCACGCTTTACGCCGATGAAGGCGCCGTCCTGTCGCCCGTACGAAATCCAGTCCAGCTGCTGGCGGGGCTCGAACCGCATCACCAGGTGCTTGGCCAGAGCATCGAAGTCGGTCACGGGCAGGATGTCCTGTGCGGCGAAAGACTTCATCTCGTTGAGCAGCGGGATGGCGGGGCCCAGCAGGTTGGTGGCTTCATCCACGGTGGCGCCGGCGATCTGGGCCGAGAGGTTGTGCCACAGGACGTCGGCCTCGCTTCGTTGGAACGAGAACCACCCGGCCAGCGCGAAGGCTGCGAAGATGGCGAGGCCCATGAAGCTGACGGTGAAGGGGCGCCGCCGCATCCAGCGAAGGATCCGAGCGCGTCGCGTCAGGCGCCGCGCCTTGGGGACTTCCCCAGAGAGGACGCGGGAGAGGTCATCGGCCAGCTCCAGTGCGGACTGGTAGCGATCCTCGGGCCGTTTCTCCATGGCCTTGGCGACCACTGCCCCAAGGTCGGGATTGATACCGCGGTCGCCAAGGTTGGGCGGCTTCGACGACAGCACCTTGACCAGCATTTCCAGCACGGAGTTGGCTTTATAGGGGAGCTCGGCGGTCAGCGTAGTGTAGAGCGTCGCTCCCAGCGAATAGATGTCGCTGCGGTGGTCCACCTCGCCATAGCTCGGCTCGGCCTGCTCGGGGCTCAGGTAAGCAGGGGTCCCCGCGATGACGCCGGGAAGGGTCGCCGCGTCCAGGTCGTCGAGGTCCTTGGCCAGCCCGAAATCGAGGATCTGGGGCTCCTCGAGGTGGTCGAGGATGATGTTGCCGGGCTTGATGTCGCGGTGGACGATGCCACGGGCGTGGGCGTGGTCCATCGCCAGAGCCACCTTGCGACCCAGCTCCAGGGCGTCCTTCTCCCCGAGCTTTCCGCCCTCGGTGAGAAGCCGCGATAGCGGGTCGCCCTTGATGATCTCCATCGCCATGTAGGGCACGTCGCCGACCACGCCGGCGTCGAAGATTTGAACGATGTTGGGGTGTTTTCCCAGCTTGGCGTTGGCCTTGGCTTCGCGGGCGAAGCGGGACCGAGACTCGTCGGTCCCGGCGCGCGCGTGCAGCATCTTCAGGGCACAGTGGCGCTCCAGCTCGCGGTGCCAGGCGTGATACACGACGCCGGTCCCGCCACTGCCCAGTTCGCCCAGCAGCACGTACGCCCCAAAGGGCATCCCCTGCTGCATCGTCGGGATGGCCAGGGTTTCTTGGCGGGTGTCCGTCACAGGGGACAGAGCCTACCACCGGGGTCTCCCAGGGGCATACCAGCATGCCCCGGGGTTCGTTACCGTGCCGACGGCCTCACTGCTTCTGCTTTGTCTCAAAGCGCGCCCGGACTTTCGACGCGAAGGCCTCCAGCCGCGCGGTGGCCAGCTTGGCGTAGCTACCGCCGACCACCTTGTCGAACTTCTTCTCGAGCTTGTTGAGCGCCTTGCCCTTGCACTTGCGGTCGGCCTTCTTGGCGATCTTGGAACCCCAGTTCTCGACCTTGACCACCCGTCCGTTGCGCTTGGTGACCAGTTGCTTGCGGTAGGCTGTCCCGGTGTTGTCGTACTTGCGGAACGTCTTGTCGAAACAGGCGTGGTACTTGGCGCGCTTGGCGAAGACCTGGTCGATGAGCTTGTGGACCTGGGGTTCGGTCACTTTCTTGAGCGTGTCCGGGTCCGAGGCGGCGCTGTCCGGCATCGATGTCACCTTCGTCCTGAAGACCGGCGGGCCTTTGGGCGCCCAGGCGAGGTGCGACTCGTACACAGACGTCCGGCCGTGCGGGAACATGATGGCGTAGGGGAACCGGCCCCGGCCGGGACGTGTGAGCAGGACCGGTTCGTTCGCGCCTGCGCGCCCTACGGGTTCGGCCGTGAAGGCCCAGAACCTGGGGTCGACATTGCGCCACAGCTCCGCCACGGTGGCGGGGCTGGGACCGACACCCGACATCCGAATCTTCTCCAGGTACGGATAGACGTTGTTCAACAGCCGAGCCTCGATGCCACCGTCGGGCCTGAACTGGCGGGGTGCGATGAACCGGGCGTTGGTCATCTTTCGGTGGGTCAGCACGAGCGAGAACGGACGCCCTGCTTCATCACGCGGGGTGGCGACCCAGATCGCCCAGGTCGACGGTCCTTTGTCTCCAATGGTGATGTGGTCGGTGCTGGCGTTGCGGCAATTGGGCCACTTGATGCGTCCCTGTTTGATGCGGGTTGTCCACACCCGCCGGTTGGCGCTCTTGCTGTGAAGCCAGACGTCCAGCGGCCCATCGGTGGTGACCAGGGCGTCGGGTCGAGCGCTGAATCGGACGCCCTTCTTGGCGCATGTGGGCCCATCCAGACGCTTGTCGGCGCGAAGCGTGCCGTCGAAGCGGACGGGGGCGTTGTCCGTGCGACTGGCGCTTGCGGTGCGTTTGGCCATGTCGGCACCGATACGCGCCGGGGCTGACCAGTGGTAGATGCGGAAGACCTGTTGGTCGCTGCCTGGACCTGACGTCGCCCCCTTCTTGGTCCTCTGGGTAGCGAAGACCTTCCACGTGCCCGGCGGCGGGTTCTTGACGGCTAGACTGCGCTCTTTGACGCAGTAATAGCGCTCGTCAGGCTTGACGACGATGAAGTTCAGGTCGCTGCTGTCGAGGTCCAGACGCGGCGTGCCCGGCGCAATGTCGATGGTCAACACCGGCGCATCCGTCATCCACTTCTGGTCGAAGGCGATGTCGCCGCACTTCTTGAAGGTGTTGGTCTTGTCCCAGGGCTTGGGGATGTGCCGGTTGTAGGTGATGTTCCGCGTCATTGTCGGGACATCCACCGCGACGAGCGTGGGGTTGGGAGCGGTCGCGCTCCACGGCACCGTCGGAGCGGCCGCCAGGGCAGGGCCGGTGGACGCCACGCCGAGCAGGACACTCAGGCAGAGACGCGGGAAACGAAGAATCGGGCGGGTGGGGGGCATCGCAACTCCTGCAGCCGGCGGGCGGCGCGGCTACCGTTGAGCACAGTCCACTTCCCCTCAATGCATAGAATCGGACGTCGGGCCTTGTCCCCCGCCACGGGTCGTCGTCAGAGCCCGGCGACGGGGGCGGGTTCAAACGCTGCGAGACCGTCCCGCAGCGCCTGCGGGACGCGCCGGGGCTGGAGGCTTGCCTTGTCCACGGTGACGCAGGTCAGCGTGCCTCGGGCCACGAGCTCCTGACCGTCGTCGCGGTATGCCGCAAAGGCGAACGTAAGGCTCGTGTTCCCCACACGCGCGATCTGCACGTCGATGTGTAGGATATCGCCGAAGAGCGACCGGGAGAGGTGCTCACAGCTGGAGGCCTTGTAGACGATGTCCGTGTCGCCCATGGCCTCTCCGCCATAGGGGAACCCCAGGGCCGCAAAGTAGCCGGTCAGCGCCTCGTCGAAGAAGGTGAGGTAGTTGGCGAAGAACACGTGGCCCTGGGCGTCGGTGTCGGCGAACCGCACCTTTAGAAGCTCGTGGAATCGTGTCCGCATCATTGTCCTCTGTGCCAAGTGGCGACGGCTTGAGTCGTTGCCAGGGCAGACCTATCGTCGACCGCCACCGTGAACAACGCCTAAACGACACCCAGGGTCGCTCTCGATGACGACGTCCTTCCGCAACGACTACCTCGACTACGACGCCATGACCGGGCAGATGCGCGCATGGGCCGATGCCCATCCAGACCTGGTGCGGCTCACCTCCATCGGTCAGAGCCCCGAGGGCCGGGAGTTCTGGCTGCTGACGGTCGGTCCCGAGCCGGACCGCAAGCGGCCCTCTGCATGGGTCGACGGGAACATGCACGCCAGCGAAGTGGCGGGGTCGAGCGCGGCGCTGGCGATCGCCGAGGACGTGATCGCGATTCACCAGGGGGACAACCCGCGTGGACTGTCGGACAACGAGCTGGAGGTCATCCGGGAGACCCTGCTGTACGTGTTGCCGCGGATGTCCCCGGACGGGGCGGAGGCTGTGCTGAAAACGGGGCGGTATGTGCGCAGCGTGCCCCGGGACCAACGTGTGGACCGTCAGGCGCCGCGGTGGATCGCCGAAGACGTCGACGGTGACGGGCTGGCGTTGGTGATGCGCGTGGAGGACCCCACCGGCGAGTTTGTGGAAAGCACCGAGTTCCCGGGTCTGCTCCTGCCTCGGCGGCCCGAGGATGCAGGTCCCTTCTACAAGGTGTGGCCGGAAGGGCGCATCGAGCACTTCGACGGCCATCACGTCCCCAGTCCGGACTTCCTCAGCGATAACGAGCCAGACCTCAACCGCAACTTCCCCTTCGACTGGAAGCCCGAGCCAGAGCAGCGAGGGGCGGGGGCCTTTCCGACGAGCGAGCCCGAGTCGCGTGCCGTCGTGGAGTTCGCCCATGCCCACCCCGAGCTCTACGCCTGGCTCAATCTCCATACGTTTGGCGGCGTACACATCCGCCCCCGCGGCGACGCACCCGACAACAGGATGGACCGGTTCGATCTCGCGCTCTACAAGCAGCTCGGCGAGTGGGCCGAGGCTCTGACCGGCTATCCCATGGTGTCTGGGTTCGAGGAGTTCACCTACGAGCCCGACACGCCCATCCGCGGCGACCTGTCCGAGTTTGCCTACAACCACATCGGCTGCGTGGCGTGGGTGACGGAGATCTGGGACCTCTTCGTGCGTATCGGCATGAAGCGGCCGAAGAAGTTCGTCGAGTACTACACGTCGCTGACCCGGGCGGACATGATCAAGCTGGCGGAGTGGGACCGCGACCACAACAAGGGACGCATGGTTCGTCCCTGGCGCGACTTCGATCACCCGCAGCTGGGCCGCGTTCAGTTGGGCGGCATCGACCCCCGCTTCGGGGCGTGGAACCCGCCGCACGAGGCCCTTGCCGAGGTGCTCGAGGGGCTGTCGACATTGTGGCTGAAGACCGTCGCGTTGGCCCCACGTCCGCGATTGGACGTGTCCGTCGACGGGGAGGGGGAGACGCGACGCGTGAGGGCGCGGGTGTCCAACATCGGCTACCTGCCCACCTACGTGTTGGGCTCTGCCAAGGCGCTCAAGCACAACGAGGATCTGTGGGCCGAGGCAGAGACTGACGGCGACGCTGAGCTTGTGACGACCAAGCGCGTCCGGGTTGGTCACCTCGAGGGGTGGGGCAGGGGGAAGGACAGCGGCGCCGGGGCGCTCTACTTCCTCCGCAGCGCCGGCAGCGTCAGCACGGCAACGGTGGAGTGGCTGGTGCAGGGGACGGGGACCCTCACGGTGCGAGTCGGCAACGCGCGAATGGGACGTTTGGAGCGGCGAGTCGAGCTCTGACATCGCCGTGAAAGCCCGCGTTGTCGCGTCGGCGTTCGGTTCGCCCCTAGCGTACAAGCATGAAGCTGCCGAGCGTCGTCGTTGTCATGGTCGTTGCCCTCACACAGGCGCCTGGCTGCGTTCGTGGGACCGTCGAGAGCGACCCGGCCGAGGTGACGGACGCGCGTGATGACGTAGCCGGTCCCGATTCCGTGGCGGATCTCACTGAGGGCTCGGACGTCTTTGCGAGCCTGGATGCGCCCGAGGATGGGGTCGTGGAGCCTGACGGGGCGCAGAACCCCGATGCGCAGGCTGGGGACGGAACGACGGCGCCGGAGACGTGTGTGGAGGCGTGCGCAGGGGCGGACGGCTTCAATGCCGTGTTCGTGACGGTCGAGACCGTCGTCGGGCAGGACCCGGCGCTTCTGACAAACGCCGACGCACTCTGCAACGGCGAGGGAAATGCCCATTTTGGAGGCGGCAGTTACATGGCCCTGCTCGGTGCCGTCGGGCAGACCGCCTTCGATCGCATCGCCGCCGCGTCACCACTCGCCCAGGGCTGGGTCCGCTGGGATGGGGCGCCGGTCGCTGCTGGGCTGTCGGCTCTGGCGAGCGGCTTCCTCTGGAATCCGGTGAATGCGCGTTCGGATGGGGCCAGCATCGGCGCACAGGAGCTCGCGCTGACCGCGGTCGGCGGCGCGGGCTGCACCGCTGGCCACCCGGCGGCTGTGGGTGGCCTCTTCCTGAGCGCTTCGGATGTGGGATGTGACGCGCCTCTTCCCTGTGTGTGCAGGTGGACTTCGTTGCCGTTCCCCAGCCACCCGAGCCCGGCGGGCCTGGCGCGCGTGTGGCGTTCGTCAGCACCGAGGCGTTCGATACCGCCAGTGGGGTCGCGGGCGCCGATGCTGTCTGCCGTGCGGACGCGGCCGCCGCCGGGCTTCCGGCCGGCCAGTACAAGGCGCTGCTGGCCACGTCGCTGGCGGCGATGGCGGATCGTGTCGACCTGACGGGGACCGCGTGGGTCGACCCCACCGGCCGGCCGCTGGTGACCGCCAGCGGGGACATCACAGACGCGATGAGCGGGCTGCTGGCCCCGCTTGCCCGTGAGGCTGACGGTAGCTTCCTCGGTGACAACCCGGCCATCGTCACCGGGGCCCCGACGCCGGGCCAGCCGGGCTTTGGTGGGCACTGTCAGGACTGGACCCACACGTCCGGAAGCGCGACCGCGGTGGTCGCCGGATTCGTAGGCGCGGGCTGGGCGACCGGTCTCGTAGCCTCGGTGGAATGTGGCGAGCTGGCGCGGGTGTATTGCTTTCAGAAGACGGCCAACCTCATCTTCGTCAGCGATACCGCGGTGACGGGGCGTGTCGATGCGAACGGGGATGGCGACGTCGAGGAGGCCGATGCCATGTGCCAAACGGACGCCGAGCTGCGCGGCCTGACCGGCAGCTTCATGGCCTATCTTGGCCATGGGACCTCCACGGCGGTGCAGCGGCTCCAGGCCTCGGGTGCCAGCGACAGCGGCTGGGTGCGTCCGGATGGTCGGCCTGTGGCCGCGAGTCTTTCGGCGCTGGATGCCAGCCAACTCTGGTTCCCGGTTCGACTGCATGCCGATCGGACCGCGGTGAGCGGTGATGTCTGGACCGGAGTGGATGCGGGCTTTCAGGACACCCTCGTCTCGGAGACGTGCAATGGCTGGACCTCGGACAGCACCGGTCAAGGGCGTGTGGGGCATGTCACGAACGGGGCCAGGTACTGGCATAGCTTCGCGCCTCAGAGCTGCGCCGTGTCGCGCTACCTGTATTGCCTTCAGGTCGACCCGGCACCGGCGGTGGAGGCGCCAGCGGCCTCGGGTCGCATGGCGTTCACCGCTTCAGGCTGGTCACCCACTTCGGGGCTCGATGCCGCTGACCAGCTGTGCCAGCAGGAGGGGGCCGCTGCGTTTGGGGGCGGGAGCTACAAGGCCTTCGTAACCCCCGCGGTGGGAACCGCCTCGGAGCGTTTCGAGCCTGACGGCCTTCCCTGGGTGCGTCCCGACGGTGTGCGCATCGCGGCCAGCAACGCCGATCTTCTGGCCGGCGGGATCCTCTGGGCCCCCATCAGCGTCGACGCCCAGGGCGCCTTCGACGGGACGTGGGCCCTCGCCACGGGCGCGGCCGCGCCCACCGAAGCCGGGAACGACGCCAGCACGTGCATTGGGTGGAGCGGCATGGGGTCGTACAAGCCAACGCCGCCGGGCTACGTCAACGCGGACTGGTTCGCCAAACAAGCCGGGAACCCTGGCAACTGCGCCATGACGACCGCAGTCATGTGCCTGCAGGAGTGAGGCGATGTGGCGCCGCGACGATGTCGACGAAGGCGGCGCAAGCCGTTCAGGCGAGGGCGCGGATGGCGTCCTCGAGCAGGTTGGCTACCGCACGGACCCGCGCCAGGCGAAGTCTTCCCGGTGGGGACACCAGGTAGACGGGAAACTCGAACCACCTGTACTCCGGCAGTACATGAACCAGCCGGCCCTCGGCCACCCCTTGGAGCACCTCGGTCCTGGGCCTGACACCGATGCCGAGGCCAGCGTACAGCGCCGCGCGCAGAGCGTCGTTGTCGTCGGACTCGAACTGCCCGGCGACCGGCGCCTCGAGCATCTGACCGTCGGGCGCCTCCACCGACCAGACGTTCTCCGTTCGGCCCTTGAGCGCGCGCAGGCAGTGGTGGTCACGTAGATCGTCGGGGCTCTTCGGCACGCCATGGCGCTCGGCGTAGCCGACGGAGCAGGCGAACACCCACTGAATGTCGATAACGCGCTTGGCGATCACGGACTGGACGGTGATCTCACCGGGCCAGACGACCAGGTCGAGTCCCTCGCGCTGAGGGTCGCTGCCGAGGCTACGCGCCACCATGTGCAGCCGCAGCTTGGGGTTGGCGTCCAGAAGCACCTGGAGCGCTCCAAGCAGTTCGCCACGAAGCATGTCGGGATACACCGACACTCGCACAAGCCCGCTGAGTCCTGCGCTGGCGGGACGCACCTCTTCCTCAGCCTGCTCGATGGCGTCGAGGATGTCGCGACACCGGGCTGCGAAGCGCTGGCCCTCATCGGTCAGCGCGAACCGTCGTGTCGTCCGGGTCGCGAGACTTACACCAAGCCGCCCTTCGAGCTGCGCCAGGCGCCGACTGACCGCGTTCAGCGAGATGCCCAGCGAGCGCGCGGCGGCGGATAGGCTTCCCTCATCGACAATGCGGCGGAAGGTTCTGAGTTCGTCGACACTTTCAAGCATGCTTTCATTGTCACATGTTGTGTGATTCTCGGTCCATGACTATGGCTCTACTCATGGTGAATGGCTCTCCCTATGGTGGGTTCACGAGGTCGCCGGATGGCGGCCCCAAACCCCAAGGGAATCAGGAGATTCACCGTGCAGAAGACGTATCAGTTCACCCGACCTCTCTCCGCCAGCGCCGACGATGCATGGGCGGTGCTGTCGAGCCTCGACACCGTGAGCGACTGGCTCCCCGTGGTCACGACGGCTCGCGTCGATGCCTCCGGCGACCAGCCCATCCGCTACTGCGACCTTGCCAATGGCTTCTCCATCGAGGAGCGCATCACCGAGGTGGACGCCGAACGGCGCGTCCTTGGCTACACCATCTACAAGGGACTCCCCGCCGACAGCTACAAAGGTATCTTCGCCATCGTGACCCGCGACGACGGGGCTTCGGAGGTCCGTTGGACCATCGACGTCGAGGCGGCTCCCGAGGTGGTGGCGCAGTTCGACGGCATGCTCAGCGAGCTTGCCCCCAGCGGTCTCCAGGGACTCGATGCCGCTGCCGCGCAGCGCGCCGCCGCGTAAGGAGCTGCAACTATGGGTGCATTTACTGTGACGCGTAGTCTGGACGCCTCCCCCGCCGAGGTGTGGAGCGTCCTGGCCGACTTCGGAAACATCGCCGAATGGAATCCGAACCTTTCCGCTTCCCGCTTGCTCGGCGAGCAGGCGGGGGGCGTGGGCACAACTCGCCAATGCGACTTGAAGGACGGCAAGAATTACGTCCGGGAGCGGGTCACGACCTGGGAGGACGGCCGACGGATGGAGATCGACATCTATGAGGGCACGATGCCCTTGAAGAGCGCCATCGCCACCATCGTGCTCGAGCCCGCCGGACCGCGCCGGACCAAGGTGATCGCAAGCATGAGCTTCGTTCCGAAGGGAGGTGCCGTGAGGAAGGTGGCGACCGAGGTCTTCATGAAGCCCATGATGAAGCACATGTTCGGACGGCTCGTTCGCGGGCTCAAAGAGCACGTCGAGGCGCAGGGCGAGACGGCGCAGGTGGCCGCCACCGCGTAGCCGGGGGCCATCGAGCGCTCGGTGCGGGTGTTCCGCTCCGGGCGTTCCGGCGTCGGGCTCAGCCGTGATACAAAACCCGCCCAACACGCCCTGCTGGAGGTGAGCCATGGGCGCGGAAGACCGGGTGATCGAGATCGGTGACGAGGCTGCAGTCCTCGTGGAGAAGTGGTTGGCTGCGGCGCGCGAAGGCGAGACGTCTTCGGAGCGGGCGTCCATGGAGCGTCTGGCCGAGCTGATCGAGGACCCCAACGGGGTGGGCTGGGTGATGGCCTTTGTCGACCGCATCGCCCGGGCCGAGGACCACAAAGTGGCCGCCCATCAGCTGCATTCGCTGGTAACCACGCGGCCGACCCCGGAGTTCTTCTCCTGGGGCGATGGGATGCTACTGAGCATTGGCTCGACCCTGGCGCCCGTCATGCCCGGCGTCGTGATGCCCACCGCCATGCGCCGGATGCGCCAGCTGGTGGGGCACATGGTGGTGGATGCCAACCCCAAGAAGCTCAATCGTCACCTGACCCAGCGCCAGGACGACGGCTATCGGCTCAACGTCAACCTGCTTGGCGAAGCGGTGCTGGGGCAGGGTGAAGCCGCCAAGCGTCTGGAGCGGTCGCTGAAGCTGCTGGCCCAACCCGACATCGACTACGTCTCCATCAAATTGTCGTCCGTCGCGGCGCAGCTGAATCACTGGGCCTTCGACGACTGTCTCCGGCGCGTCAGCGAGCCGCTGCGGCTGCTGTTTCGCAAGGGGATGAACGCCGAGCCGGCGACGTTCGTGAATCTCGACATGGAGGAGTATCACGACCTCGAACTCACCATCGCGGCCTTCAAGCGTGTCCTGGAGGAGCCCGAGTTCGAGGGGCTTAGCGCGGGGATCGTGCTGCAGTGCTACCTGCCCGATTCCTTCGAGGCGCTGCAGGACCTCGTCGCGTGGTCCAATGCCCGCCACGCGCGCACCGGCGGCGAAGTGAAGATTCGCCTGGTGAAAGGCGCCAACCTGGCCATGGAGAAGGTCGACGCGGCGATGCACGGCTGGAAGCAGGCGCCGTACACCACCAAGCACCACACCGACGCCAACTACAAGCGGTGCGTCGACTGGGTCATCACCCCGGACCGCCTGGCCGGGGTCCGCATCGGCGTCGCCAGCCACAACCTGTTCGACCTGGCGTTCGCCCACCTGCTGAGCGTCGACCGGGGTGTCGTCGACCGCGTCGAGATCGAGATGCTCCAGGGCATGGCCGAGGCCCAGGCGCGCGCGGTGAAGGCGGATGCCGGGACGCTGTTGCTGTACACGCCGGTGGTCGCCAAGACCGACTTCGACGTGGCCATCAGCTACCTCTTCCGGCGTCTCGAGGAGAACGCGGCTCCAGAGAACTTCCTGCGGGCGCTATTCGGGCTTCAGCCCGGAACCGGGGCGTTCGAAGGGCAGCGGCAACGGTTTCGCGACGCGCTCTCCCAGCGATGGGTCGTGCCCAGTGGGCCCCGGCGGAACCAAGATCAGTCCGCCCCAGCCGAGTACGGAGGGCCCCCGCCGCGGTTCCGCAACGAGCCCGACACCGACCCCGCGCTGCCCGCCAACCGGCGCTGGGTGGAGGCGCTCATCGCGGCAGGACCCGTCGCGCCCACGGTTGGGGTGACCACGACCGTGGACGGGGTGGACGCGGCCGTCGCAGCCGCGGTCGAAGGCCGCGCCGATTGGGGCCGACGGTCTGCAGCGGAGCGCCGCGAGGTCCTGCATCGCGTCGCGCACGAGCTGACGCTTCGCCGGGGCGACCTGGTTCGGGCGTTGGTCTTCGAGGCGCACAAGACGGTGGGGGAGGGGGACCCGGAGGTGTCCGAGGCCATCGACTTTGCCCGCTACTACGCTGACCGTGCCCTCGAGCTCGAGGGGGTCAACGGCGCCGCGTTCGAGCCCTTTGGTACGGTGCTCGTGGTCCCGCCCTGGAACTTCCCGGTGGCCATTCCCTGCGGTGGGGTCATGGCTGCGCTGGCCGCCGGCAACACCGTGGTGTTCAAGCCGGCGCCGGAGACTCCGCGATGCGCCGAGATCGTCGCCGAGGCCGCCTGGGCGGCGGGCGTTCCGAGAGAGGCGCTGCAGTTCATCCGGACACCCGATGACGACGTGGGAAGGCACCTGGTGACCCATCCCGAGGTCGGCGCCGTGATCCTCACCGGGGCCTGGGAAACTGCCCAGCTGTTCCGATCGTGGAAACCGGACATGCGGCTGTTCGCCGAAACCTCGGGCAAGAACGCGTTGGTCATCACGCCAAGCGCCGACATCGACCTGGCCGTCGACCACCTGGTCAAGAGCGCCTTCGGTCACGCCGGTCAGAAGTGCTCGGCCGCAAGCCTTGGCATCTGCGTGGGCGATCTCTACGACTCGGAGCGTTTCCGTCGACAGCTCAAGGATGCCGTCGAGAGCATCGTGGTTGGCCCGGCGCACGACCTGGCCACGGTCATGAATCCGGCCATTCTGCCCCCTCAGGGTAAACTGTTGCGGGGCCTGACCCAGCTCGATGAGGGCGAGGAGTGGTTGGTCGAGCCGCGCCCCCTAGACGACACCGGTCAAACCTGGTCGCCCGGTGTGCGTCTTGGGGTGACCGCGGGGGCCTGGTTCCATCAGACCGAGTGCTTTGGACCGGTACTGGGGATCATGAAGGCGGGCTCGCTGGACGAAGCCATCGCGCTCCAGAACGGCGTCAACTATGGGCTCACCGGCGGCATCCATACGCTGGACCCCAGCGAGGTCGACCATTGGCTCGACCGCGTCGAGGTCGGAAACGCCTACGTGAACCGCAAGACCACTGGCGCCATCGTCCAGCGCCAGCCGTTCGGGGGCTGGAAGCGGTCCTCCATCGGGCCCGGTGCCAAGGCGGGTGGGCCCAACTACATCGCCCAGTTGGGGACCTGGCGTCCGGTCATGGGCGCCGAGCCCGACGACGTGTGGTGGTGGGAGAACGTCTACTCCAAGGACCATGACCCCACAGGGCTTTTCTGCGAGGCCAATATCCTGCGCTATCGGCCACTGCCGCGGGTGCTTCTTCGGATGGCCCCGGACGGTTCGGAGGCGGACTTGGAGCTGGCGCGTCGGGCCGCACGACGGGTCGGCAGCGACGTCATCGTCTCCCGTGCGGCCAGTCAGTCCGCAGAGGAGGTCGCCTCCCGCCTGGGCGGGGCGGGCCTGGTCCGGGTTCGGGTCATCGGGACCGCCGAGCCTGCGATTCGTGATGCCGCCAACGCCCTGGGGATCCATGTCTCCGATGACCCGGTCACGCCGTCGGGCCGCCTGGAACTCTTGCACTACCTGCGCGAACAGGCCATCAGCCGGACGCTGCATCGCTTCGGCAACCTGGTGCGCTGACAGAGAAGCGTTGACTCGGTGGCTTCTGCGTAGGAGGACGTCCCCGAACCCGTAGCCCAGAGGTGGCGTCCCGATGCAGACCATGACCCAACCGAACCAGCCCGGCGGCCCCGTGCCCGCGCCCGCAGATGTGGCCGCGCCCCCGGCCGACGCCACCACGACCGCCTCCGGGCTGGCTTACAAAGTGCTCCGCCCGGGCTCCAGCGCCGACAAGCCGTCCGCTCGAGCCACCGTCGAGGTGCATTACACGGGCTGGACCACCGACGGGAACATGTTCGACTCCAGCGTGGTCCGGGGGCGGACCATCGGTTTTGGCCTCGACCAGGTCATCGCCGGCTGGACCGAGGGGCTTCAGCTGATGGTGCCCGGCGAGATCACGCGCCTGTGGATCCCCAGCGAGCTGGCCTACAACAACATGCCCGGCCGTCCAGCGGGCATGCTCGTGTTCGACGTCGAGCTGCTTGGCTTCAAGGAGCCGCCGCCTCCGCCGAAGACCCCCGAGGACGTCGCCGGCCCACCGGCCGACGCGACCACCACCGCCAGCGGTCTGGCATACCGCGTGCTCAGCCCGGGCAAGGGCACCGCCCACCCGTCGGCCACCAGCCACGTGGACGTCCACTACAGCGGCTGGACCACCGATGGTCAGATGTTCGACTCCAGCGTGATGCGGGGCCAGTCGGCCCAGTTCCCGCTCAACCGCGTTATCGCCGGTTGGACCGAGGGCGTGCAGCTGATGGTGGAGGGCGAAACGACCCGCTTCTGGATCCCCCAGGACCTCGCCTACCGCGGCCAGCGCGGGGCTCCGGCGGGGATGCTGGTGTTCGACGTGGAGCTGCTGCGCATCCTCAGCTAGGGGAGCGCACGCGGTCCTGCCCCGCGCCCGTGCCCGTGCCCGGCTGCGGACCCCCTCATGGGCCCGTCGAAGCCCTGCTGCGGACCTCCTCATGCCCTACTTGCCGGGGAGCTGGGCAGCCAGGGAGGCCGTGGAGCCAGCTCTGGTCGCGCTATGGGCAGGCCTGCACGCCGTTGATCCAGTCTTCGACGGCGCCCACTGCGGCGTTGTCGATGATCGTCGTGCCCAGCGGCGGCATCCGGTGCGGGCCGACCGAGGACATGCGGGCGTGGATGATGCTCTCTGCGGGCACGCCCGGCTTCAGCAGCTCCGCGCCGTCGATGCCGAGGTCGCCTCGGACCGGGAGCTCGCCGCAGACGTTCATCTCCTGGAACGTCGCCGTGTAGCGGAAGTCCATAGGCAGCCCGCCGGGGCCGCCCGGCATATGGCAGTTGGCACAGTTGGAGTGCAGGTACGACCGCACCCGATCCTCGACCGGCGCGCTGGTGGCCGTGACCGGCGTCAGCAAAGGCTCGGCGGCGAGGTCCGCGGGGAGCGTGGCGTCGAACAAACCGTAGGCGCCGAACGCGGCGACCTGATTGACGGCGCCCATCTCGGGGTAGTCGACGTTGGGGGTGGCCCAGTTGAGCTGGGCGGTCTCCAGGCCCAGCACGCCACCGGATGCGTCGGTGTGGCAACCGAGGCACTGGGACTGGCTCGGGTAGCTCCAGGTCATGGTGGTCGGCGAGCCATTGGGCGGGACAATGTCCAGTGTCTCGGTCTCGGCACCGGGCAGTAGGAAGGCCTCGGTCTGGGCGGCGTTCCAACGGTAGGTATAGCCCCGCACGCCATCAGCGTCCTGAACGATGAGGCGGGTCTCGAGCCGCTTGGTTGTCATCGAGCCGTTGTCCATGACGTCGGCGTCGAAGTGCTTCACGAACACGGTTCCCACCGGGAAGACCCACTTGCCGGTGCTGTCGTAGGTGATCTGGCCACCGGGCGGCAGCGACACCCATCGCTTCTTCTTCACATGATCCGACCACAGCGGCGTGCGGGGCTCGTAGGGCACGAGGCCCTCGCCAGGCACCAGACCGGCGACGTCGGCGAAGCAGCCGGTCTCGGTCAGGGTGTCGGGGAAGTCCACGGTCGGGCCACCTGAGGTGGGCACCAGCTTGTTGATGCCCCAGTTCAGCATGTAGAGCTCGCCCGCCTCGTCCTCGCCGTAGGAGTAGGCGCCGCCGATGATGCCCTCGGGCTCAGGCTTGAAGGACTCCAGGCCGTGGCGGTAGGTCCAGTAGTTGCCGTTCCAAGCCTCACTGTAGATGTAGGCGCCGTAGAGCGAGGGGATCTCGGAGCCACGGTAGACGTAGCCGCCGGTGATGGAGACACCATGGTCGTGGGTGTATTCGGCGACCGGCATGGTGAAGCCAACGGTGCTGCAGCCATTGGTGTTGGTGAAGCAGCTCGTGCCTTCCCACCAGGGCCAGCCGTAGTTGGCGCCGCTGGTCACGATGTCCACCTCCTCCATCAGACCTTCGCCCACGTCGCCGACCCAGATGTCGCCGGTGAGGCGGTCCACCGTCATGCGCCAGGGATTCCGGAAGCCGTAGGCGAAGATCTCCTCGCGGACGCCGCCGCCCAGGCCGACAAAGGGGTTGTCGGCGGGGATGCCGTAGTTCAGCCCGGTGTCCGGGTTGTGCACGTCGATGCGGAGCACCTTGCCCAACAGGGAGTCCAGCTCCTGGGCGTCGTTGACCGCGGGGTCGCCCTGGACGCCTCCGTCACCAATGGCGATGTACAGGTACCCGTCGAGACCGAACTGGATGTCGCCGCCGTTGTGGTTCTGCCAGGGCTGGTCGATCTCCAGGAGGATGAGTGCGGAGGTCGGGTCCACCGCGTCCTGGCTCGGATCCGGGAACGTGTACCGGGCGATGACGTTGCGGAACTGTCCGCCAACCGACGTCGTGTAGCTGACGTACATGTAGCCGTTGGTGGAGAAGTCCGGGTCCATGGTGAGGCCAAGGAACCCGCCCTCGACGCTGGTGTCCACGCCGGGCAGTGAGAGGATGGCGGCGCTGGCGGGGTTGGTGCTGCCACCCTCCATGACGAAGACCGTCCCCTCACGCTCGGCGAGGAAGATGCGGTTGCTGCCGTCGGCGGCGTGGGTCATGTCGAGGTAGGTGCCGCCAGGCCCGTTGATCCACTGCTGCTCGAACCCCGCGGTCTGCGGGGCCTCCGGAATGGTGCAGGTGGTACTGTAGGTGAAAGCCACCGAGTTCTGCGGCGGATTGTCGGGTGTCGTGACGTCGGTCGCGGCGTCAGGGGGACTGGCATCGGCATCGGGCAAGCTGGCATCGGCATCGGGCAAGCTGGCGTCGGCGTCAGGTGTCCCGCTGACGTCGGCGTCGGGCAGGCTTGCATCGGCATCGGGCAAGCTTGCGTCCGCGTCGGGCTCGTTGGCGTCGGCGTCCGGCATGCTCGCATCGGCATCCGGCAAGCCGGCGTCCGCGTCCGGAGCGCTGGCATCGGCGTCGGGCAGGCTCGCGTCGGCGTCAGGTGTTCCGCTGGCGTCCGCATCGGGGGGGCTGGCGTCACCATCCGGGGTCCCGACGCCATCGGCATCGGGCGTACTGGCGTCGGCGTCTGACGTCCCGATGGCGTCCCCGTCTGCCTCTGTGTCGGGGATGACCGTTCCATCCGCCTGCGTATCCACGAGGGCCGCGTCGGCGTCTGCGGTGGGTGAGGGGGAGTGCGGGTCAGCGGGGCACGCCGTCAGCAACAGGGCGGTGACGACAGTGAGCGGACGCGCAAAGGTATGCAGCGACGTCATGGACGGTCTCCGGTCGGGCGGGGCAACAGTGTGATGCTCGGAGAGCCTACGAAGGGTGGCGAGTCGGAGCCCTCGACGCAAGCGTGTGCGGGGCCTCAGGGCGCAGGGGCACACAGACCGGGGTGGTTACCCCAGACCGAGGCCGGCGGTTCGACGAGCCCGCCGCCCCCCTCCTCGTAGGGGCGCGCGTCCACCCAATAGCCCTGACCACGCGGGCCGTATTGGCAGATGGTGAACCACCATTGCCCGTCCCAGTCCCAGGGGCCGGGAGGCTGACACTGCACGGTGGCACACCCAATGGCGTAGACGTTGGAGGACGCCATCTGCATGTAGTGACTGGTGTCGCCCGTGCTGGTGTGGCTGGCCAGGTCGTAGTCCAGGCGTTCGTCCCACCACCCCTGGGCGTCTCCCTTGCCGCTGCCATCGGTCACCATGGGCAGGTCCGCGCACCCCGTGCCGGCGCACCAATGCAGGTTCTCGCCCACAATGTCGTAGCCGCCGATGTCGGTCCGCTCTTCGGCTGGAGAATGGGGCCAGTCAGGTGTGCAGTGGCTGCTCACCCAGGCGGCGGCGTTGGCCGCGATCGTGGTGTCCCAGTACAGCCGGTACATGTCTTTGGCCGCCGGCTCGGCACTGGCGCGCCACTGATTGTGGCGGTCCAACATCATCTGCTCCCACTGCGTCAGGGTGCAGAGGCGTGCTGGCGCGGCGTCACCGGTCGAGGCCCCGTCTGAGCCTGTCACCATGTCGGTCGACGATACCGCGTCGCCAGCGTCGAAAACATCGCTGGCCCCTACGGCGTCCGAGACTGGTGGGGCGGCGTCGTCAGAGCAAGCCACCAGCAGGGGCGTGAAGAGGACTACGAGGCGCGGGTTGGGGAGGGAAGAGCGCAGCATGTCACCAGCATAGCGTAAGCGCGGTGAGGGTGCCGAAACGCAAAACGCCGAGCGGCGAACCGCTCGGCGTTCGAGGCGAAACTGCCTGGTGCCTTACTTGGTCGCCGGAGCGGCGGGCTTGGCAGCCGGAGCAGCCGGCTTGGCAGCCGGAGCGGCCGGCTTGGCAGCCGGAGCGGCACCCGCAGCCGGAGCGGCACCCGCGGCCGGAGCAGCGCCGGCAGCACCAGCCGCCTTCTTGGCGAGCTCGGTGGTGCACTTCTTCAGCTTCTCGGAGACGGCCTGCATCTGCTTCATCTCCTCGGGAGTCGGCTGGACGCCCGGCTTGGGAGCCGCGGCCTTCATGAACTCCATGGTCTTCTTCTGCTCGGCCATGACGCAGGCCATGTCCTTGCAGGCGCAGACGGCCTTGGCCACCTCGTCGAGCTTCTTGATGGCGTCGGCCACCGTCAGCTCCTTCTTATCGCCAGCGGCGGCGGGCTTGGCGTCACCAGCAGCGGCGGGCTTGTCGCCGGCGGCGGCGGGCTTGGCGTCAGCGGCGGCCTTCTTGTCGCCCTCGGCCTTCTTGTCGCCCTCGGCCTTCTTGTCGCCCTCGGCCTTCTTGTCGCCCTCGGCCTTCTTGTCGCCCTCGGCTTTCTTGTCGCCCTCGGCTTTCTTGTCGCCCTCGGCTTTCTTGTCGCCCTCGGCCTTCTTTTCGGTCTTGTCGCCCTTCTTGGCGTCGCCCTTCTTGTCGCAACCAGCGACGAGGGACAGCGACAGAGCCAACATAAGGGTCATCAGAATGTTCGAGATCTTCATAACGGGTCGTCTCCACGATGGTCGTTAAGGCCGATGTAACAGTGAATCGCCCTCGCGTCGACCGGTACCGCTCACTTGGGTAGGCTGGCCGGCACCAAAGGTGGTGGTGACATGGCCAAGAAGTCCAAAAAGAGAGGCAAGCGGCCTGCGGCTCGCGCGCCCGTAAGACTCAGTCGGTCCAGCGGGTTGCAGCCGGTCGGCCCCGTGCTCATGGCTCCCCCACTGGAGGACGCCGGACGCCGGTTTACCTTCGCACTGGCAGGCAAGGGCAGCGGCGCCGCTCAACGCGTCACGGTGGTGGAGACGATCTTCAAATGGCCGATGGGGCTGTGGCGGCTCAAGTCGTCCCCCACCCTTGCCGGCGAATACGTGAAGTGGGCCAAGCAGATGTGTCAGACGTTGCAGCCCGGCAGTGCGCGACTGTACGAGCGGGTGTTGGTTCCCCGCGGCATGTTTGCGCGCAAGACCTGGGAGATCGGCCAGGCGGTGGCGCTCGGCAAAATGGGCGATCAGGTGGACGCAACGTTGGCACAGCGCTTCGGCCGCCCTCCAGTGGCCCCTCCTCATCCGGCGCGAAAGCTCGATGTCGCCTCGGCGGCCAGCCTCACGGTGGCTGAGCTGGGCGGTCTCCCGGAGCGCCTCATCGCCTTCTATCAGAAGGACTCCATGCCGGTTCTCGAACAGGTCTGGGGTGAGTCAGGCGGTTCCCGACTCATCAAGGGCGGAGCGGGTGACGCGCTGCCGCGGGTGGTGCGCGAGTGGGTCCAGGACTGGGGCGTCGAGGCGCTCGACGAGGTGTTCCTGGATCTGGCGACGTATTGCGGCGCCTCGAACGACCTGGACGGTGCGCGCTCGTTCCTGCATGTCGTGAGCGCGGAGACTCAGAACGAACGGGAGGATGCGATGGTCGACTTCCTTGTCGACTGGGTGCGAACACACTTTTCTCGGCCGCGGAAGGGCCCGCGTCTTCTTTAGCGTTCGGGTTGTGCTAACATTCCACACCATGATTCGGCACATCCTCACCGCAACGGCCCTCATCATTCCTCTCACCGTCTCCGGATGTGACTTCGGACACGCGCCTCCGGGGTGGAGCGACGACTGGAATCTCAACAACGTTCGCGTTGATGAGTCCCGTCTCACGGGCGAGATGGGCGGCTTCTCGTTCGACGCCGTGGGCGAACTCAGCGGCGGTCGCGAAGCCGGCGGCCTCATGAAGCTGGGGGTGTGGGTCGGCGCCGAACACAACGCCATCAGCGGCGACACCGGTATGAACGCGTTGGCTATCTGGGGCGACATGGACTCGCTCGCCAAAGACGAGACGCACGTGTTCCGCTCCCGGAGCACCAACCCGATGCCGTTTCACGCCAACGCCAACGACCACCGCGTCTCCCAGACCGACGTCTACATCGAGACGCTGGGCTGCGCGGGCTTCATCGCCGTGGGCGAGTGGCACTACGACTCCGTCGCCGAGACCACCGAAGTGACCATCACCCGGGACGAGGCCAACTCGCGCGACATCGTCACGTACGAAGCCAAGTTCCCCAGCGGTGACTTCACCCGCGGCACCTTCGCCATTCCGGACGAGGGCCCGTTGGGGAAGGTCAACCTTCTCTGGTAGACCAGGCGACCTGGTCTTCCTTACGCCGTCGGGCTTCGCGCCCGGCGGCGTTTTGCGTTTTGGGCGGGGGCCGCCGGTTCAGGCCAGGGCAGGGGGCGCCGAGAACCCGCCCAGCACCCGTTCGACCTCGGCCGCGAAGGCGAGGCAGGTCCGGTCGCCGAACCGCGGTCCGACGATTTGTAGCCCTACCGGGAGCCCCGCCGACGTCCTTCCCACCGGGATGGTCGTGGCGGGGAGCCCCAGGACCGTCGCCAGCGCCACCCAGGGCAGGTGCTCGACGTAGTCCCGCTTGCCGCTGGGCACCGGGATGCGGCGATTCAGGACGTCCTTGTCCTGCGTATGTGGGAACGCGGCCCACGGGGCGACCGGCGTCAGCAGGATATCGACGTCGTCGAACCACTGATGGATGCGGCGAATCATGCGGCCACGCTTTTCGTTGGTGCGGAGCCACTCACGATGGGTCTGGGTCACGCCCTCGACGTACGTGGCCAGGTACGGAGCGCGTTTTTGGAGTCGCCACTGGAGCTTCAGTGCAGGACCCGCCAGCTGCAACATGCGATACATCTTTGCCGGAACGCCGCTGCCCATGACGGCCCCCAACAAGCGGATGTAGGGGTCGACGTACTTCTCCAGACTCAGGCTGGAGCAAGCCCCACGCTCAATGGTCATGCCTTCGCGTCGAAGGCCGTCGAGCGCCTTCTGCAAAGCCTGTCGCACATCGTTCTCGATGGGACAGAAGGGGTCTTCCATCCAGACCGCCACACGGTAGTCGCCCAGCGTCCGCGTGGCGGGGGCTGGCAGGTTCAAGGCCCAGGCCTGGTCTTCGGGACGCGCCCCCGCAAGCACCCCGAGCGCCAGATCGAGGTCCCGAACCGAGCGCGCCATGGGCCCCGCCACGGCGAGGTCGCCCTCCATGATGGTGCCGGGTGGCCCCGGAACATGGCCTCGCATGGAGATCGTCCCATACGTCGGTTTGTGTCCGCAGACACCGCAGAAGTGAGCCGGGATGCGGATGGAACCGCCGATGTCCGAGCCGAGCTCGAGCGGCGTGAAGCCGGATGCCAGGCTGGCGGCCGAGCCGCCCGAGGAGCCCCCGGGCGTTCGGGCGGGGTCCCAGGGGTTGTTGGTCGTGCCGTAGACCTTGTTGAATGATTGCCACTCGCCGGCGAACCGCGGCAGGTTGGTCTTGCCGTATACGATGGCCCCTGCGTCAACGAGGCGCTGAACCGCGTCCGCGTTGGTCTTGGGGATATGGGACTTGAGCTGGGACGACCCGGAGGACGTGGGCATCCCGACGACCTCGTAGCTATCCTTGATCGTCATGGGCAGGCCGTGGAGAGGGCCCCACGATTCCCCTCGGGCGCGCGCCTCGTCGGCCTGCTGAGCACGATGGCGGGCCTCGTCGAGATGGGTCGCGACGACGACGTTGAGCGCCTGGTTGTGGGCGCGCAGCTGTTCTACGTGCTGTTCCAGCAGGTCCGAGCTGGTGACGGAGCCCGCCTCGAGTTGGCTCAGAAGTTCGGTGGCGTCGTCGAAGGGCATCCGGTCTCCGGGTCGGTGGGCGCCCACTGTAAACGCTTGCAATTACCTATGAGAACTTCGAACGACTTCATGGCCGGCCGGGGGGGTGTTCAGCCTCTGGCGGCGGCCCGTGGGAAGTTCGCTGCGGCGTAGCCTCCCCACGGACGCTCGCGACACGAATCAGAGGTCGATGTCGAACCCGAGCCGCAGCACCAGCGACAGCATGAAGTTGCGCTGGACGGGGCTATCGCTGATCCCGAAGTGCTGACGCAGGTTCAGGCCCACACCCACGATGAACTCCTCGAGGTGGGCGTCCATGTTCACGCTCAGCAACCAGCCCAGCGCCTGGTGGTCGAACGCGCCTGTCTGGCCCTTGAACTGAGCGGGCCACTGGTCGGCGCCATCACCGGGCCCGGTCTGGGCGTCGTACCCGCTGAGTCCAAGAGTGCCGCTGAAGAACCAGCGTGCCGTGTCGCTCCGCATGCAGCGACCCTCGAAGCGCATGGTGTAGCCCAGATCCAACATGTGCAGACCGAGGGCGTACCCATCGGCGCCGAGGGTCGGGCCCGCCGAGCGGGAGTAGCGCATGTCGAAGCCGTGGCCGAACGTCCGCCCCATGATGGGGAAGAACACCCGCAGCTGGGCGCCGGCGATACTGCCGGCGCTCGCGTCGTAGCCGCGACCCAGCAGGGAGCCGCCGATACCGGTGGTGCTGCGGTCGACGAAGCCAAACTCGCCAATCAGCTCGAGATTGGCCTTTGGACTGGCCGGCGCGGGCAGACGGAGCAGGGCGGGCCCTCGGCGCGCCGAGGCTTCCTGGGGCTCCATGCCCACCACTGCCAACACCAATGCCAATGCACCGCACGCGACGTGACGCTTCCTCATCCCTCTGCTCCATGGTCGTGGTGTCGCTGTGACGGACGACACCCTGAGTCGATTCCCGATCTGTAGGACGTCTGGGGCGTGACGAAGTTCTCAACAAAGTTGTCTCAGGGCACTTCGGGTAGTCCTGGATGGGTCAGGATCCGAATGCCCGGGATGCTGTGGTCGGTGACTACGATGTCTGCCGCGCCGTCCCCGGTGACGTCTGCGACATCCAGGCCTCCAAAGGTCACGACGAACCCCGAGCTGGTCACCAGGTAGGGGGCGGACCAGACTCCTGCTGCGGTCTGCTCCACCCAGGCGATGGAGGTGTCGCCGCCGCGTAGCACCACCAGGTCCATGTCCTCATCGCCATCGACGTCGGCGGCCCGGACCGTGGTATTGGAGCCGTCGGCGCTGTCGGCCAGGACGTCGGCGGCGGCGAACGTTCCATCCTGTTGGTTGCGGTACCACACGACCGAGCCGCCGAAGATGCCGAGAAGGTCGTCGTAGGTGTCGCCGTCGAGGTCCACCGCGATCATCCGGGCGTCGAGCGAGGCGGCGTCGTCGATGGTGAGGGCGCTCCCGAAGGTGCCGTCGTTGTTGGGATACCAGACCAGCAGGTCGAGGTTGTTCACGGCCACGACGAGGTCCATGTCGTTGTCATTGTCGACGTCGATCGCCGCCATTCCCGGCCCGCGGAAACCCGTCGAGACCACCGTGTCGATGACCACCTGACCGGCGAACGTCCCATCGGCGTTGTTCAAGTACAGGTCGATGGTGTCGTCGTTCTGGTTGTAAGCGATAACGTCGTCGAGCGCGTCGTCGTCCACCGGCATGCCCATCGCGTGGTTGTACGTCCCCACGAAGCTGATCCAGTCGGTGTCGGGCAGGTCGTCGCCGGGGTTGGTGATCCACTGCAGCGAGGCATAGCCACACGCGAGGATGTCGGGATACTCGTCGCCATTGAAGTCGAAAACGCTATGCCAGCGGGCCTTGGTCTCCGTGGCGCTCAGGTGTAGCTCACTCAAGACGCCCCCATCGTTGTCCCACCAGGTCTGTCGGCGCGGGTTGTTGTGGTTGGTGGTGGCGTCCAGGTCGCCGTCGTTGTCCAGGTCCACGAGCGTCACTTCGCCCGGCTCGCCGATCGTGCCTGTGACGGTGGTGGCGGCCCACAGCACGACGTCTTCGCACGCGTCGCCGCCCCAGAGGGAAGGGCAGTCGCAGCTGTAGTCGTTGATGCCGTCGACACAGCTGCCGCCGTTGGCACAGGCGTCGATGGGGCAGTCGTCGATGTTGACCTCGCAGGTGCCGCCGCTGAATCCGGTGCCCGCGCAGTCACAGCTGAAGCTGGCCAGCAGGTCGGTGCATATGCCGCCATTGAGGCAGGGGTCAGCGGCGCACTCGTCGATCTCGGTGTCGCAGGTCTCGCCCTCGTAGCCAGGAGCACAGCTGCAGGTATAGGCGTCGACGCCGTCGACGCAGGTTCCACCGTTGAGGCAAGGGGCGCCCACGCAGTCGTCGATGTTGGTGGCGCACGTGTCGCCGCTGAAGCCCGGCACGCAGACGCAGCTGAAGCTGTTGACGCCGTCGACGCAGAAGCCGTCATTGAAGCAGGGGGCCGCGGCGCAGTCATCGATGTCGGTGGCGCAGGTGTCGCCTTCGTAGCCCGGCGCGCATGCGCAGATGAAGCCGTTGACGGCGTCGGTGCACGTGCCGCCATTCAGGCAGGGGGCTGGGGCGCAGTCGTCGACGTTGATGGCGCACGTCTCCCCCTCGAAACCTGCTGCGCACGCGCAGACAAAGCCGTCGTCGACGCTGGTGCAGGTGCCGTCGTTGAGGCACGGGGCTTCCGCACAGTAGTCCGTGGGCAGGACCTCCTCGACCACGTCCACAGTGGTGTCTTCGCCCGCCGTCTCGGGGGCGACATCCTCGCCGAGCGCGTCCGGTCCCGCGTCCGCGTCCGCGACGTCACTGTCCTCAATGTCTGCGACCGACCCATCCCGAGCTGCATCGCCCGAGGACGCGTCGATAGCGGCGTCTGGCTCGCCGGCGTCCGGCTCGGCGCCGTCGGGAACCAAGACGACATCCTCGTTGGCGGTGGCGTCGGCTTGGCCACCGGCATCAACGCTCACTTCCGTCGAAGCGGAGGTGTCCGAGGTCGCGCTCGAGGAGGGGGCATCGTCGAGGCAGCCCGCGCCGACGAAAGCGGCCACGGCGATGGCCACGGCCGCGGTAGACACATCGGTGCGTCTAAGGATCACGAGAGCCTCCTCGGTACGAAGGGGGGTGGGGTAACTACTGAACCGAGGTTAGGGGCTCGCGGACGTCATGCCGACAACACGGACTTTCACCGGCTGGTGGACACCAACGCCTTGTCGAGAGCAGTCCGGATCGCAGGCACCGTGTCCTTTCGGTAGCCGGAGCGCAGCCAGGTGATGCGGCCGTCCGGCCCTATCACCACTGACAGCGGCAGCGTTCTGGCCTGGTAGCGGCGCCCGACGATGGCCCACTTGTCGGCCAGCACCGGCGAGGTCAGCCCCAGTCCCTCGACCAGTTTGCGCATCGCCTTGCGGCCCTCGGGCTCCCGGTCGATGACCACCACTGCCATCATCACACCACGGTCAGCATAGGTCTCGGCCACCTTCTTGAGCTCAGGCAGCTCCTTGCTGCACGGCGCGCAGTAGGACGCGGCGAAGTTGAGCAGCAGAGCCTTCTTGGGTTCGGCCGCGCCGGTCCCGACGAACCGCTTGGTCGAAAAGACCTTCATTCCACTCGCCTGCGGGTTCATCGTCTTCAGCAGGAATGTCGGGGCGTAGTCGCCCCGCTTCAATGGACGCGGCTCACCGGAGGTTGGACCGGTCGTCCATGCCGTTGCAGCGACAAGGCTCAGCAGCAGCGGGCTCATGAAGCGAGCTGGACGCGGAGTGTGCCGAGCCGGAGCTGTCCGGTCGCGACCCTCCGCTCCACCAGATTGGCCGCATCCAGCACCCCGAGCGCGGCGAGGGCTCGGCGTGCTCGACTGGCGTGCACGTTGACGCCGTTGCGCTTGACGCCCAGGACATCGGCGAGCTCGTCGGCATAGGCCCAGCCCTGTTCGCTCTCGGCCACGTCGCCGGCACTCACGTCGGCCAGGCGTCGCTCGGCGAGGATCCACAGCAGTTGCCCCCAGGACCGCGGTGGAAGCGGGGTGTCGTCCACCAATACCGCGACGGTGCCGTTGTCCCGGCTCATCCGCAGGTCGATGTTGGATAGCGCTCGGTCGCTGTTGTCCTCGGTGGGCGAGGGGACAAACGGAAGGGAGAGGCGCCAGGACGTCCCGGCGGCGACCACGTCATCGTCATGGGCGACCTTCAGCGTCGTTTTATCGCTTTCCAGCAGCCACTCCTCGCCGTGCGGAAACACAACCAGCTCCGCGTCGTGCAGCGATGGAATCGCGAGCACCTCATCTTCGGCCATGACCTGTCGACCGTCAGCCGCGGTCGCGAAGGGCAGGGGGGGACTGTCGTCGATGAGCCGCCAGCTCTCCGTCGGGTCGCCAAAGGTGAGCACTGATGCGGGGGTGATCGAGCGAGGGACGCCTGGTGTCAGCTTGCGACCGTCGACCTCCGTACCGTTTCGACTGCCCAGGTCGCGCACCTGCCAGCCCCCAGCTGCCCATTGGATGACCGCGTGTTCGCGGGAGACGTACGACGCTTCGATCACCAACTCACTGGCGGGCGTACGGCCGATGCGACAGTGCCCGGAGACCGCCCGCGGTGCGCTTCCATCGGAGCGTGCGAGGGTACCCATCATAGCCGCTCCACCCGCACCCGGTCGGTTCGCAGGCGCAGCATGCCCGAGCCACTCTTGGACTCGAACAGGTCGGCCGCGTCGTGGACGCCAGCTCGGGCCAGCTGCTTGCGGGCACGAACCAGCTGCATGCTCAGCGCCGTCGGGTCCACGTTCAGGGCCGCAGCCAGTTCGTCCCGATGGATCCACCCCTCGGGGTCGCTGGTGCGCAGCCGCGCCAGGGTCAGCACGAGATAGCTGTGGGCCCGGTTGGGCAGGGTGACGTTCTCCCCGCGACGGGTGAAGGACCACTCGACGTACTCTTCGTCGGCGCTGACCCTCAGGACCATCTCGAGCTCCGTCAGCACCGGGACCGAACGGTCGACGGTGGGGTCCAGGGCGGTCGGCAGCCGTAGATGCCAGTTGACCCCCCCGGCCTTTACAACGTCCCGGTCTCGCACTGTCCACGTCCGGTCACTGCTCTCGGCAGTCCAGTCGCCATGAACGAGATCGGTGATGACCACCTCGGGGTGGTCCGGTGAAGGCAGGCTCAGGACGTCGTCGACGTCGGCTGCCACCTGCTCGCCCTGGGCCCCCTGCGCAAACGGGATCGGGGCCGAGTCGCTGACGAGTCGCCACTCCTCACGGCCATCACCAAACGTCAACGTGGACCCGAGGTGAAGGCGCACACCGCGTCCCGGCTCGATGCGGCGGGCATTGACCGAGGTCCCGTTCTTGCTGCCCAGGTCTTTGACCTCCCATCCCCGCGTGCTCCACGACAGCACCGCATGTTCTCGGGAGACGTAGGTCTCGGAGATGGTCATGTCGCAGGCGGGCATCCGGCCCACGAGGGTGCGAGCCGCGAGGAGCCTGGCAGGTGCCTTCCCATCCACCCGCGCCAGGTGCGCGGATTCGGGAGGGGCGAAAGGTACCTCTTGGGGGTCCTTGGGGGAGTGGCTGTTCACGCCCCGAGGATACTGCAATCGGGGTGCCACACCCACAACAGTGCATAACGTGCCGACAACAAGGGGAACTTCCCCGGACAGGCGGGGCGCACCATGGGCGGAGGTCCGGGACACGCGCGTCGGCTGTCCCGGACATTCCTGGCTTTGCGATGCGGCTCAGGGGCGGCGGTAGCGGACGCTAACCGTCATATAGTCGCTGGCTATCACCCCGGCGGAGTTTGCGTCGCAACCATTTGTGGCCGTGGTTGTCGCAGCCAACGTCAGTACCTGTTGCGGGCCCAGGAAGAGCCCATCGATCACCTCAGCATCCGTCGTCGACCATGCCACCGGTGCCGGAGCGTTGGGCCCGGCGTCGGTGCTGGCGGCTGCATGCCAACGTCCGGCCCGCCACACCAGGACCTCGGCGCCCTCGACACTGGCGCAATCGACGCCGTCATAGCCAACACCGCCAGCCACCCAGCTGACGTCTACCTGCTGGATGAGGACGTCCTGCCCAGCTCCTGCCGCCGCGAAGGCGAACCGAGCCCGATGGCCAGGACGGTCGTGGTCGCGGCGCTCGAAGGACCAATGGTCGCTCCCCACCGCGGGGATGAAGCCGCCAAAGTGAATCATCGTCCGCCGCATCGGGTCGTAGACCATCCGTGCCGCGGCATCGAGCCCGGGACCACCGTCCAGCTCGGGGTCGATGGCCAGGATGCGCCGCCAGCTGACCCCGTTCCACTCCCAGGTGTCGTCGAGTTCGTCGCTGGTGGCGATATCGGTGCCCCCGCGAAGCACGGTGACGCCCCGGTCGGAGTCGTAGGCCATGGCGGGTTGCTGTCTCGGCCCCGGGTTGCCGTCACCCTCGGGGTCCGCGGGTTCGCGGAGCGCCCAACTGGTACCGTCGTACTCCCAGGTCTCGCTGCTCTGGTTGTTGTTGGGAAGGCGCCCGCCGAACAGCACCATCACCTGACGTTGACTGTCGTAGACCATCTCGTGGGAAATGCGCGACGAGGGTTCGTCGTCGAACTCGGGGTCGGGCGGGGTTGCCTTGGTCCAGGTCACGCCGTCGTACTCCCAGGTCTCGTTGCTATAGCCGAAGGTGGGTTGGCTGTTGCCCCAGTGCCCACCATGCATGACCACGACCCCGCGCGCGCTGTCATACGCCATCGCCATGTCGGCGCGTGGCGGGGCCTCCTGAGTCGGGGTGGCCAGAGCCCAGGTCGCCCCGTCGTACTCCCAGGTGGCGCCGGTGGTGCTGTCGGGAAACACGTGTCCACCAACGAGGACCGTCACCTGTCGGGCGCTGTCGTACACCATGCGACCCGATGAGGTGCGCGGCGGGCTGGCCGGGAGACTACGCAGAAGCCAGTCCACGCCGTCGAACTCCCAGGTTGCGTCGGTCTGGCCCAGGTCGCCGCTGCCGCCGAACAACACCACTACGCGGCGCTCAGCGTCCCAGGTCATGTGGGGCTCAGACAGTTGGGGCGGCTCGCCGTCGGCTTTGGCGTCGGCCGGACCCAGGCGCCGCCAGCTGTCGCCGTTGTAGGCCCAGGTGTCGTTGGCCAGGTAACCGTCGACGCCAAACTCGCCGGCATAACCCCCAAACAGAAGAGTGCGGCCGCGCGCGCTGTCGAAGACCATGCTGCCCGTGCTTCGCTCTCTTGGTGAGCCGTCCCACTCGGGATCGGCTGGCGCCTGCAGCGCCCAGCTCACCCCGTCCCACTCCCACAGCTCGTCGAGTCCGTCGGAACCGTCGGCGCCGCTGAACAGCACGGTCACCTGCCGCGCCGCATCATACGCCATCTGCTTGAACGCGCCTGGAGTAGGCCCGCCGTCGCCCTCGGGATCCTCAGGCGTCCGCAACGCCCAGGTCTCCCCGTCGTACTCCCAGGTGTCGTCGAAATGGTCGAGCCCGGTGCTGCCGCCAAACAGCACCGTCACGCCGCGCGCCTCGTCGAAGGCCATCTTGTGGTTGCCGCGGATGCTCGGGATACCGTCGGCACCGGCGACGTCGTCGCGCAGCGTCCAGCTGGCGCCGTCGTACTCCCAGGTGTCGTTGACGTAGCCGACACCCAGGCCACCGCCTCCGCCGAACACCACCATCACCCCGCGGCGGCTGTCATAGACCATCGCGTGATGGGTCAACGGGCCCGGCGCCCCATCGCCTTCCGGGTCGGTGATGGTGACACGGCGCCAGCTGCTCCCGTTCCACTCCCAGGTCACGTCGCTGTACGGCAGTTTGTTCCTGGCACCGCCATACATCACCGTCACGTTCCGGCGACTGTCGAAGGCAAGGCTGCCACCCAGCAAGGGCTCAGGGTTGCCGTCGACCTCTGGATCCGTCGGGGTGATCGGCCACCAGCTGTGGCCGTCGAACTCCCAGGTGTCGTCGAAGCGTGCCGGCTCCATGAGGTAGTTCACACCGCCGAACATGACCGCCACCCCACGCCGACTGTCGAAGGCCATCGACGTCGTGACCCTTGGTAGCGGTGTGCTCGGCTGACGCTGGCGCCAAGTGGCGCCGCCCTCGGTGGCCACCAGCGGTCCGCCGACCGCGGCCAGGTCTGCCCCCCCGACCTCCGCCATGGCGGCGTCGACGAGTGCGCCCGAAAAGCGTCGCGAGGTGAGGAACTGGTGGGGGCTGCTGAGCGGGTCGAGGGCCACCTTGCCTCCCAGCGAGGCCGTCCAGGTGACGTCCCTGACAGCTCGTGCCGTCGCCATGTTGCCGGCCGCATCGACCGCGACCACGTACACCACCGCGCGGTCGGCATTGTTGAGCGCCAGCGCCTCGGGGGTCCCCGGCGCTCCACCGAAGGCGCCCAGCGCGTCCGCCTGGGCGCGTCCAAGCTCAGAGTCGACGCCCGGGGTGGGGCCGTCCAGGACGAGTACCGTCGCGTTCGCCTCGACGGCGCCGGGAGCGCCTTGCACCGAGAAGTGGGCGGTTGGCGAGCCAGCGAAGGTCGCTGCAGAGCCCCATGGGATTCGCGTGTAGACCACGGTATCGGGTGTGTCGGTGGCCGCGGGCGCTGGGAGCGTCGTGTCGACCTCGAAGGTGGGCTGCAACGCGTGGATAGCCTGGTTTCCTACATCGTCGGCCACGGAGACCTGAACCGAATAGGTCCCCTGGATGTGGTCCAAGCCGGCCAGACTGTGCTCGTAGCTGAAGACCGACCCGGCGCTCGAAAGCGGCACGAAAGCGAGCCCAGCGGGCGCTACGGTGGCCACCTCGGGGGCCTCAGCGGGGGTCTCGGTGAGTGCGAACGAGACCCGCACCGCGGTTCCCGCGGATACGGCGTCCACAGTCGCCAGGGGAGATGTCGCTGCAGGGGTGAGCCCCAGGGACACGCTGCCCGCGGCGATGTCGGGGGCGGTACGGTCGACGGTGACGGCGGTGGATACCGGCGTCGCCAGGTTGCCGGCGGCGTCTGCGCCGGCGACCACGATGTTGGTGAGTCCTTGTGGCGATGTGTCGGTGACCTTCGCGCTGCAGGTGTAGTTGGGGGCCGTGTCGACGTACGACGCGCAGTCCATCGGCGTGCTGCCGAGGGTGACCGACAGGGCGTCGGCCATGTCTTCGGAGGCGTCGAAGGTAAGCGTCACCAGGTCGAACCCAGGGACCGCGCTGAATCGGCTGGCCTGGGTGGCCAGGTTGCTGATGACCGGGACCGTGGTGTCCACCTCAAAGGGGCTCGCGGGGATGCTCATGGCGGCGTTGCCGACCTCGTCCACCAGGTCGACGGTGGCGGTGTACGTCCCGTCGCCTGCGGCGCTGGTGAGGACGGCGTCGTAGATGAACTCGGTGTCCGGCCGGAACATGAAGTCGATGGTCCCTGGTCCAGAGAGAGAGAGAGTGGGAACGTCGCCGAGCGGCTCCGACGCGAACACCGAGTAGAACAGGACCCCCCCGAGCCAGCCCGGGTCCGGGGCGGCGCTGCTGGCCAGCAGGGTGGGGGGCGTGAAGTCGAACACCACGGTCGTGGTGCCCGTGGAGCTGTTGCCCGCGCCGTCGATGGCGGCGATCTGAACGGCTGCGCTTCCTTCGGGTTCGTCGCCAATCACCGTGTAGCTGCAGGTGTAGCCGGGGTTGGCCAGGGACCAGGTCGAGCAGCTCATGGGCTGGCCGGCGACGGTGACCAGCAGGCTGCTCGGTGCGACGTCGACCGCCTCGGTGGTCTTGAACGACACCACCACCGTGTCGTAGCCGGGCTGTGCGCTGTAGCGGCCGAGGTTGGTGGCGATGTCGGTGATGACCGGCACGCTGGCGTCGACGAAGAGGCTCAGCTGCTTGGCCTCACTGGTGACCAGTTCGTCGACCGCCGTGGGATTGCCCAGGTCGTCCTTGACCACGATGGCGAACTCGAAGTCGTTGCCATCCGCGGTCTCTTCCGCCACCGCGTGCCACACGTAGGCGTTCGAGTCTCCCACCTGCTCAGGGCCGGTGAAGTTGGGCGCGGTGGCCGCGGGGGTCACGACGAGCTTGGCCGCGTCCGGGTTGATGGGCTCGTGGAAGTTGACGGTGATGAAGATGTCGTCGCCGAGCTTGGCCGCTTCGGGGCTGACCGAGGCGGAAAGCACCTGGGGGCCTGTCGTGTCGAGCTGTACCGAGCCTCGGACCACCGACGATTCGTAGCCGTAGCGATCGACGAATCGGGCAAAGACACTGTACCGACCGTCAGTGAGCGCTTCAGACGGAGGCAGTCCAGCCAGAAGGTCCCAACCGTCGATCGCACAGGTGCTCCACTCCTGGTGGGTCTCACAGTCCAGGTCGTCGAATGTGTGGGTGGTCAGATTGGCCGAGAAGGAGGGGTCGTTGGCCAGGACCACCGCCACGGCGCCGGTCGCTCGGGTCACAAGGGTGGCGTTGCGGGCCTGGTTGGCGTTGACCGCGGCGGCCGGTGTGTCGCTTTCGTCGAAAAAGAGCTCCACGGTGGCCGTCGGTGTCTCCGCCTCCGGCTCCTGGAGTTGAAGCCGAATCGGAACCTCAGCCGCCGTGTCCGGCGCAATGACGAAGGGCTCGCTGATGCCGTAGTAGAGGACACGAAGATTCTCGTTGGTGCCGGCGCGAACACGCACGACCACCACTCGGTCGTCACCGTTGGGGACGTCGCTCAGGTCGAGGTCTGCCAGAACGCCGGCCGTCGCGTCGAAGACCACGGGGCCCGCAGCTTTGAGCACGGTGCCGGTGGACTCGAGTCCGTCAGGGCGCTCCTCGACCTGGGCCCAGACATAGACCTTTTCCGCGGGCGGCTGGTCCCACGTGAACGACAGGGTGTAGCTGCCCTTCTCGGTGCAGCCGGTGGCGGCGAGCGCCAAGAGCCAAGCAGCGACGATGGAGGCACGGTATCCCATGCACCGATGCTATGAAGCCGCCAGCGACAACCTCAACAACAGGTGCTTTCACGTCGCCAGGCCTCATGCGTGAAAGGACCTGTTGTTGAGAAGCGACAGCTCCCCTCTCTACGGTCGAGGCATGAGAGTCCCCATCTCGCTGCTCACCCTGTGTGTGTCGGTGGCCACCTCGGTCATCGCCACGGCTCCCGCGCACGCGGCCAAGACCCGGGTGGTGGTCTACAAGCTGACCACCGCGGACAAGACGCTGGCGCCCATGGCGGCCCAGCTGTCCGACGATCTGGCCATCAGCCTGGGCAAGTCGGCGGGCATCGTCGTGCTCACCGAGAGCGAGATCAAGGTCATGCTGCGGCACGAAAAGGACAAGGAGTCCTTGATGTGCGCCGACAACGTCCGCTGCCTGGCGAAGCTGCAGCAGGCGGTTCAGGCGGAGAAGGTGGTCACGGGCCATCTCGGACGGCTCGGTGACGAGTATGTGGTCACGCTGAAGCTCATGGACGTCAAACGCGCTGTCGTAGAGCGGGCCGAAGCTGCGCAGGCGGGGGCCGCTCCGGCTCTGGCGGTGGCGTTGCGCGAGGCGGGGCGGCGCCTTCTTGGCATCGCGGGTGGCGGCGGCCCCAGGTTCGTGATGAAGGTGGCGCCTCAAGGGACAAAGGCTGCCGTCATCGACTTGCGGGCCCATGGGGTGAAGCCAGAGCTGGCCAAGAACCTGACCGAGCTGCTGTCGCTCGAGCTGAAGAAGTTCGATGGTCTTGGCGTCATCAGCCGCGACGAGATCAAGACGATGCTGCGCTTCGAGCGCGACAAGGGCGTGCTGACCTGCAAGGACGCTACCGAGTGTTTGGTGGAGATCGGCGGCGCGCTGGGCGTGGACTACCTGGTCACCGGAAGCGTGGGAAAGCTCGGAGCGGCCTACGTGGTCAGCCTCAAGTTGATGGACGTGCATGGCGCCAAGGTCGCCAGTCGCGTGTCCGAGTCCCTTCGAGGCGCCGAAGGTGACCTGCCGCTCGCGCTACGTTTCGCGGCCTGGAAGATGCTCGGCAAGCCTCTGGCCGGCAAGGGCAAGCTCCGGGTTCGGGCCAATGTGGACGAGGGCAAGCTGACCATCGCTGGGCTCAAGCCCACCGGGTTTCCGCTCGAGGCGCCGCTGGCCGGCTTGTCGGCGGGCAAGGTCGGCGTCGCGCTCAAGGCGCCAGGCTTCTATCCGGCGTTCCAGGAGACCTTCGTCTTCGATGGTCAGGACACGCAGCTGTCCATGAAGCTTATAGAGATGCCCAAGCCCTGGTACGAGCAGTGGTGGCCCTGGACCATCATTGGGGTGGCGGTGCTGGGTGCGGCGACAGCCACGGCCGTGGTCCTGATGGACCAACCGACGGCGGGCGACGTCAAGGTCAACGTAGCCCCTCGGTAGGCCTCACGGACCCACCGTCACCTTTACGGACGCGAAGCTCTCGCCCTCCAGGGCTGGGAATTTCAGTGATAGCGCGCGGCCCTTTACACAGCTCTTCACCTTGCTGGCCACGGCCCCGGAGGGACGGGCTCCGACGCGCTTGACCGCGCCTTTGGAACCTACGTACAGCATCACGGTGACCTTGGGGCCCTCGGGCTTACCGCTGGCCTTGCGCCAGCATTTCAGCGCCTGGGCCTTCAGGCTGCGCATCGCTCCCCGGGCGCGCGCCTTGCTCATGCTGGCGCTGGTGATGGACGCGCCCAGGATGCGGCCGGCCTTGGGACGTTGCTTGGGCTTGGGGTGCCGGGGAGGGGCAGGACCCGGCTGAGCGGGTTTCGTGGTCGGGGACGAGGCTTCCTTGGCCGTTGGCGACCGTGCGTCGACCTTCGGAGAAGAAGCGTCAGATCCCGCCGCAATCTCTGACCCAATGGCGTCCGCGGCGGCCGCGGTGGGGTGAGTCGGTGCGATGTCCGGAGCCCTGATGTCCGGCGTGGGCCTGAGGCTTGCGTCTGGCTGGGCGCGCTCGGCGCGTGCTGGGGGACCGTCGCTCGACGGTGGGAGCCCGGTACCGTCAGAACCCGTCGAAAGCAGGGCCACGGCCACGATACCTCCGGCGACCGCTCCACCGACCACGAACGGCATCCAGCGCGGCGGCGAGCTGGCTGAACCTACCGCTGGAGGCGCGGCCACCATGCCCTCACCCTCGGCAAGGCCGGTGCCTGGTGACGTGGAGAGTGGCGCGGCAGCGGAAGCGTTGTCAGCGACAGCGTCGCTCGACCCCCTTGGGGTCTCCGCCGTCATGGTCGGGGGCAGGGCGGCGGCAAGCGACGCTCGGCGGACCTCGACGTCCCCCGGCGTCATCACCGGGGCGCCGGCGGTCAGCGGCGCCACCTCGTCCAGGGCGGCCCTGAGCTCGGCGCAGCTGGAATAGCGCGCTTCGGGGGCCTTTTGCAGGCAGCGCTCGAGGATATGCCCCATTTCCAGATAGGGGGAGGTGTCGAAGCCCAGCTCCTCGAGCGTCTTCGGCTGTTCGTGGATGTGCAGCAGCATCACCTTCATGGCCGTCTCGCCGACGAACGGCAGCCGGCCCGAGAGCATGACGAAGCCCATGACACCCAGCGAATAGATGTCGGTCGTAGGTCCCACCTCACCGCCCAGCGCCTGCTCGGGACTCATGTACGCCGGGGTCCCGATGCTCGCTCCGGATTGGGTCAGATGTTGCGCTTCATCCGCCTCCGCGACTTTCGCGACTCCAAAATCCAGTACACGTGCGAAGTCGGACCCGTCCGGCAGGGTCTCGAGCATGACGTTGTCGGGCTTGAGGTCGCGGTGCACCAACCCGGAGGCGTGCGCTTCCTCCAGCGACAAGCACACCTGCAGCAGCAGCTGGCGTGCCCGCTCCGGCGTCAGCTGGCCCTCCTGGCGCAGTAGCTCCCCCATCGAGATGCCGGCGATCAGCTCCAGCACCATGAACATTTCGTCGGTCTCGAGCACACCGAAGTCCAGCAGCGTCACGGTGTGCGGCGAGCGCAATGACGCCGTGACCTGGGCCTCGCGACGGAAGCGCTCGATGAGGACCGAGGCGTTTCGCGTCGCCAGCTCGGGCCGCAGCAGCTTGAGCGCGACGGGGCGACCGGGCGACAGCTGATAGGCGCGGTAGACCACGCCCATGCCGCCTTTGCCGAGGACCGACAGGAGGAGATAGCGGTCCAGCAGCACCGTGCCGAGGCGTCGGTCGTCGTCGACCGCGCCCAGGCGTAGCAGCGCCGTGCCGTCATCGGGGCATTTCACCGCGCCCACGTCGTCGGGGACACGACGCAAGCACGACGGACAGATCCAGCTCACCAAATCTCCCGACCCGCCGGAGAACGGGTACGATTTGGTGTCCATTCTAGTGCCCTGCAGCGAGAGGTCTACAGCCAGAAGACCAGCGTGGAAACCTCGGCTCGGGCTGCGGCGTTGGCGGCCCGCACGCCGCCACGGACCAAAGCGGCTGGTGGGGTACGCTTCTTCTTGTGGTAGGCACGCACGATGGCCTCGGTCAGGTCGCGCGCCGCCAGACCCGATGTATTGGCGCCGCGCACACCCCCGTCCACGCTGATGCCGGCCCGGGCCAGCTCCAGGATGATGGCATCGGCCCCCAGCTCCATACAGCTGAAGATGTACTCGGCGAAGGCGTCCTCGTCCTTGTCAGCGAACGCCGCCAGCGCAGCGTTGGCGAGGATGCGAGGCTCTTTGGGGGCTCGCTTGGCGGCCCGGTCGTATACCGGTCGTGCCTCTTTCACGCGACCCAGGCTCAGCTGGGCGTTGCCCACGTTGTTCCAGGCCTTGCCGCTCCAGGATTTGTCCCTGGCGGCCCGTTCGAACACCGGAAGCGCCCCCGCGAAGTCGCCCTGAGCCACGAGCGTTGCACCCTTGGCCATCAGAGCAGCAGCGTCTTCAGGGTTCTTGGCCAGCGCCGCGTTCAGGCGCGCCTGCTCGTCGGTGGCGGCCTTCTTGCGCAGGTTCTCCAATGCCCTGAGCTCGCGACCGATGGCCGCAGTCAGCCCGGTGGTGTCCTCCACGGTCACATTCCCGGCGGATGCCGTCAGGCTCACCGGGGGATACTGCTGCCACGCTTTGCGCACCTCGGTGAGCCGAACCGCGTCCGGCCGTTTGGCAAAACGCTTCAGCTCACGGGCGGCGGCCTTCCAGGCTGTGGTCACCGGTTTACCCACCAGCGTCGTCTCGAGCGGTAGCCAGGCGCGTCCGGCGTGCAGGATCAGGCCCTTTCCACCGGGGCTGAGCGTTGAAGCGGCTCGAGCGGGGACGCCCGTGTCGACCGCCACGAAGACGTGTTTGGGCGTGGTGACGAGCAGGGTCTTGAGTCCCAGTGACTCGGCCATGGCGGCATACAGCACGGCCAGGTCGTCGCAGTCGCCGCTGCCGCGGATGAGGGTTTGGTCGGGGTACTGGACGTAGTCGAGGGTATCGGCTCCGTAGGGGTTCACCGGATCGGCCTGGTAGCTCAGCATGCGGTGACCCAGACCCGCGAACAGGGCGATGGCGGACGTGACGGGCGACGCCTTGGCGCTCGAGGGACGCGCCTTGGCGAGGGCCGAGGCGAGGGAACGCACGGCTGGGCTCTGGGCTGCGACAAACGAGCCGATGGAGGCTCCTTGCTTCCACGACAGGGTGTTGCGGTCATAAACGATGAGGGCTCGGCTGCGTCGCTCCTCGACCGTCAGGTCACCCATCGCATACCGGATGGTCAGCTTCATCACGGCGGGCTGGTTCTCGTCGTGCTTCATCAGGCGCGCACGGTCGAGCACCAGTCGCACCGGGACCTCGACGGTGGCACCCGGAGCCAGTGTGACCGGCTCGGAGTCTACCGGGTCGGCGGCAAATCCCGGCAGGGTTGCTGCCACGACCACATCGGTGATGGCCTTCTTGCCCGTGTTCTTCAGCGTCACGCGACCCAGCGCCCGGCGCGCATAGGCGTTCATTCGTGACGGGTAAACGTTGTCCAGCTGAAGCTTGATGATGCGGACCGGTTTTCGTCGCGTGGGGGCTGACTTTGTCGGTGCGGTCGCCACCTGTTTGCGGGCGGTCTCACCGAGCAGCTGCCGTTTGGCGATGAGGGCAGGCAGCAGGCTTTCTGCAAGGGATGCACCGATACCCCGGACGCAGCTGGCGAGCTGTTGGCGTTCGCAGGTGGCGGTGCGAGTGGTCAGCGTGCGCTTGGTCCCCAAAACGTCGAGCCTCAGCGCGACACTCACCTGCTCGCCGACAGCGCGGTAGCTGCCAGCGAGCAGAAGCCCTGTGGAAGAACCCAGCGAGGATGCGGACTGCCTCGAGGCGTTCCTGGTCGCCTCATGGCCCCGGGGGAAGCTGAGGAAGGGAAGGTTGGTGAGCTCTGCGGCGGCGATTCCCGCCAGGGTCGAACCGCGCCAGGCGTGGCGCTTGTCTTTGCCGCGAGCGGTCAATGGAGCCACGACAGCCGGGATGCGCATGGCGGTCTCGGGCCGGTACTCGGCCTGGATGACCCGGTCGCTGAAGCCGAATACGGCAACCCCGGCGCGGGCCTTGTCCAGCGCCAAGGCGATCGCGCGCGCCGTGGCTCCCTTCCTGGGCAGGATGTCGATCTTCGTCGCCCCACGACCGCTGGCGATGACGCGCGCCGAAGCGACCACGGGGAGCTTGGCGACGGCACTCTGAACGGCGTCACCACGTGTGACGGTCGGGATACCCGTGACGATGAGCTCCATCCTGCCTGGCGCACGTTTCTGGAGCTTCTTGAGGAGCTCCTGGGCCAGGTTGGCGCCGGCTGCGGCGGCCGCCTTCTGGGTGGCGTCGGCCTGGGTGAACGCCATGCCCTCCCCGCGAACCTGGGCGGTGGCGATGACCTGACCGTTGTCGACCGCGATGACCTTGGCCTGAAGCGTGGCGTTGAAACGGTAGGTGTCGGGCCCAAGCAGGTCGCTCTTGACCCGAGCCAGCTGCACGACGGCCGCGACGATGACATCGGCGTCCTGGGCGGTGATGACCTTCGAGATGCTGCCCTTCAGCAGCGCTCGGGCGGTGGTCGCCGACCGGATCTTACGGGCCTGATTCTCGTCAAGGAACGTGAACCCCGAGGCCATCAGCCTATCCATAAAGGCCAGCTCCGCCGCAGAGGATGCCCGAATCTGGCCGGCGAGGCTCTCCTCGAAAACCGTCGTGTAGCGCTTGCCGTCGCCGGCGTGGGCGGTGGGCGCGGTGGCCACGAGACCGAGCGCCAGGAGGGCTGTGATGGTTGTCGCACGCATGGCGTTTCCCTACGACCGGTGGCCGACTCGCCCACCCGACCGTGCCCACAGTCTATGTGGGGGTGGTGGGTGGCACGACAACAGGGGCTTTCACGGGGTCTGACGTGTCGGCACCCAGTCGTACAGGTGGCGCAACGACCCATCGTCCATCTCGACCCCGTCGACGGCGACGATGGTGCGTCCCCAATGGCCCGAAGCGGTGACCCTGATGCGACGCACGCCGAGGTTGCACAGCGGCTGTACCTCCCCGGCTGTCGCCACGGCGTCGGAGTCGTGGTCGCGCCAGACGGCCAGCGGGTCGAGCTCGGCCCCTGACAGCCAGCCGTCGCCGTCACCATCGAGCGTCGCTAGAGGCGCGAAACCGTCCGGCCACTCCTGCCCGAAGGACGCGGTGCCGAACAGGTCACGGCCAGAACGCACGGTTCCTCGATAGTCGGGGTCATAGACGAGCAGGCCGGCTGCTGGTGTCACCCACGACCACTGAACCCGGTTGACCATCGCCAAGCAGGTCGAAATCGACCGCCGCGTTGTCGTCGAGCAGCTCGGTCAGCGGCGCGTCTTCGCCGGCACTCGGGCGCCCAACGCGACCCCAAGCCGGAGCTCCACGAACTGCGGGCTGCCTGGGCGAAGATCTCGGAGGGAGGTGAGGGATAGACCAAGCCGGAGACGGCGGCCACGACAGCGAGTAGTGCGTTCATGGTCAGACCGTAGCCAGACCGGCAACCGCCGCAGGGTTACGGGGCGGTAAACTCTGGCTACCTGGCGCTGGCTGGGGACGGCGTCGGAGGAGCTGCGGTGCCGGCGACTTTGGCGCTGCCGAGGCGTCCACTCAGGGCGAGGTCGAGCGCCTCCCAGTCGAAGCCCGGGCCTGGATCCCAGCGCCGTGGGCTGAGGTGGAAGTGCGCGATGATGCCCGAGAAGTCCTCAATCCAGTTGGCGTGCTTCATCGGCAGTTGGCCGTTGGTGTCGCGCGGGATGGCCGGTTCGATGCCATCGATGACTCCGGCGAGCACGGTCAGCAGGGCGTACAGGGCGCGGTACTGATGGGCGTTGTAGCCAAACGACTTCACGTCCCGCCGGTTGATCATCATGCGTGGACTCATGGGGCGGGCGAATTCGGCCGTCCTCATCTTCCGTGCGCCTGGATGGAAGCGCGGGACGTAGGTCGCCTTGGGGCTCTCGACCAGGTTGGGCAGCCGGTTGTTCAGATCGATCTGGACGCTGAAGGGATTCACCTCAGCGGCCGCGAAGGCGGTCTCTCGGGGGTCCAGGAACTGATAGAGGGTGCCGTCCCAGTCGATGCCGAAGTGGGTCGATAGCCCGCGCGACACCAGCACCCGGAACATGGCGGCGGTGTCCTTGGTGACATCGGCGTGGAGCACAACCGACCGGACCAGCTGGGAAACCTCCGCCAGGCTGGTGGCGTCCTGGCCGTCGGGCAGGCGGCGCTCGGTGTAGTAGCCCCGGCCGCGCCGGCGGCGCTCGCGATAGAACGACATCCCCTTGCGGGCCTTGTGGTTGACGACCCGAATGTCCTTGGGCAGTGGGTAACGGTGGCCCGCGATGAGGATGTGGGGCAGGCCTTTGACGCTCAGGTCGGGCAGCGTGAGCACGCTTGCCTCACCGGAGACGACACGCACGGCCCAGCGATAGGGCGGACGGCCGTCCTGCGCCACGGACGCGCGGTACGTACCGGCTCGGACCACGTCTGTCGACCACGGCAGGGTGACCCTTTTTCGGAACCCGCCAGGCCCGTCGAGGATGACGGCAGTGCCTGCTGGTCCGGTGATGTTCAGGGCACCGAGCTTCGGCAGCTTAACGCGGGTAACCCCACTGGTGGTGCGGGTGGACGCGGCCGCCCGCGCCGGATGGCTGACGGTGACGTCGAAGGCAGCGCCTCCGGAGCAATCGACCCACGGCGTCGTCGCGGTAGACTTGGTCTCACCGCGCCGAGCGGTGAGTGCGGCACCGGTGACGTCCGCCAACACAGCCAGCCCGGTCGTGACGCCGGAGGGGAGGGTGGTGGTAGGCGCCGGGAGCTTCATGGGGACGCCGCGGGCAGCCTTGGAGAGCCCCGCCCAATCGACTGCAAAGCGCCCGTCTCCGTGATAGCCGGCCTGGCGCGCGGTCAGAAGGCCTCGCACTGCCCGAACCGACGGCACTTTCGTCTCGGGATCTGCCGGGAAGGGGGTCCGTACCCGAGGGAACAGGGCTGACAGCGCTTCGAGCAGAAGTCCGGCGGCCTTCACTTGCACGTCGGTGGGCTCGGTGCCCCAACGCGTGCCCATCTCGATGCTCACCACCGTCGGGTCGATGGTGGGCCCACCCGCGAAGGTGTGATCGTACAGATCCAGCACCTGATGTACGACGCCGTCGGGGGAGACCAGGAATTGCCGCCCACTGCGCTTGCGAGGTTTGTGCATGCGCCGCCAGACCTGCTTGAGGTCCTTCCAGTAGCCCCGATGGACCACGAACGCGCGCACTTTCCATTGAAGTTCGTCGAGGCGGGTCAGCGGCCCTTTGTCGTACCAGCGCTCTTCACGCAGCCGATGGGCCCTTAAACGCTTGCCGCCAGGCTCCAGCCAGGTCTGCACGGTCAGCCCCGGAGGCAATGCGAGGCGCTTGCCGCCAACGACGATGCCGGGCTGGCGCGTGTCCAGGCGGGTGAGCACACCCGGGCGAACAGGCACGATCCAGGACGCCTCGCCGGCCTTGTAAAGGTAGTTGCCGGGTGCGAGGCGGTGGCGTTTCACGACCTTGCCGGAGGCGTCATAGAGCGTCCCGCTGGAGTCGCCTTCGACCACCACGCTTCCAATGGGTTGCAGCTTCAAGTGAAGCGCGGCGGTGGCGTCCGGAGGCACGGTCACGCTGGCCCGAGCGGACGCAAAACCAGCCGCCGTGACCTGCACCTGCCAGTCACCGGGCGCCAGCCCGCAGAGCCCGGTTGGGCCATCGGCGATGACCCTGGACCCGCCCGGGCCGGTCAACGTGAGGCTGGCGGACGCAGGACCGTCGATCGCTACGGCGAGCTTGCCCGGGGCGCTCGCCAGGGCCGTCCCGGCAGACAGCGACAACCCCGCGGCTATGGTGAAAGTGCGAAGGATGACAACAGGATACCGCCTGCATCCCAGTGCTCCAAAGAAAGCGCCGCAGCGGCCCGAGGCATGACAGCCGGTGGCGCCGTGTTGTCTACTGGACAGACCCAGGGGAGGTGTCGGGTGCCTTTGCGGGATATCGCTCTCATCGTTTCGTTGCTGCTGTCAGGCTGTGGCCTGCAGTCGCCCAGTGATGACGTGTCGCCAAGTCCCGAGGAGGGTTGGCAATTCGCGCCCACACCCGCGTCCGGGGCCGCATCCTCGAAGGCGTCCAGTACCGCCAAGGCCGCGCCACGCCTCCCGCTTCGGCAGCGCCCACAGCGGCCCGCACCCTTGGAGAGCGTGGTGGTCGAGGTTGGCGAGCAGCAGCGGCGCCCCCTCCCCACGGTGGCCCCGGCCCAGCCGGCGCCGATGTCGGCGATGGAGGAGCTGCGAGTGGCGGGGCGCCGAATGGCGTCGCTGGCCGATGCGGTTTGTGCGTGCACGAGCCTGACCTGTTTCGAACACCACGAAGCCAGCCTCACCGTCTTGCAGCGGGCCCTCGAGGGGTTGGCCGTGAGGCTGCCGGCGACCCCAGAGGCCGCGGCAGCGTCCCGACAGCTGGCCGCTGCCACGGCGCGCCTCGAGGCGTGTGCTCGCGCGTTGAAGGCGGGCAAGCCCTCACGGCGCATCGAACCCTCTCCGCCGGTGAGCCCGCCAGGGCCGTCGCCCCCCGACGTCACGTCCGGTGAAGTCCCGCCGCAGCCGGTCACAACGGGACAAACGCCTGTCTCGCCGGCCTTGCCGGACCTGTCGTGGCCCTTGCCGAACCTCTCGGAACGTCAGGTTCTCAACGCTGTTAAGCTGTATCGCCGAGGCCTCCGGCTCGCCCGACAGGGGGACGTCGATGGCGCTCTGGACGCGTACCAGCGCGCAGTCGCCGCGGACCCGCGCTCCCATGCTCGATTCAAGGCCGCCGAGGTGCTGCTCGCGCAGGGCGATACCATTGGAGCGCTGGGCCTCCTGTCCCAGTATCGCAAGGCCGCCCTTCAGGGCTGCGGCTTCTGCCGCTATGAGCTGTGGGACGCCAAGCGGGATGCCGACTTCGAGGCGCTGTCAGACGAGCCGGCGTTCGAGGCGCTGACCGATGGGTTGCGACGTCCGCGCGTCCCCTACCGTGAGGAGTCCTACCACCTCTTGCGCAACGTAGCGGCGACCGGTCTCGGGGCTGCCGTGGTGGCGGCACGCGGGCAACCACTCAAGACGCGTATCACGATGGTCGACGACACCGACGGGAAGACCCGCGTCGCGCGCCGTGAGCGGGTCGTTTCCTCCCTCACCGGGCTCAAGAGCTGGTTCGTCACCGAGCTGAAGAAGCGGTCGCCGATCACGGCACGCAAGACCCGGCTCTACTACCCGGGCGCTGAGGTCGCACCACGCTGCGCGGGACGATGCTGCACGTTCCCCACGTCAACCTGTGCGGACACGCAGGACCCGTCCCGCCGGTTCGCGAGCCTCCGACGTGTGTGTTGGTGGCCCCACGAGGACCGTGAGCGGGCGCGCCTGGATGAGGTCGACTTCGAGCTCTGCGTTCGACGCTGAGCGCTACGACTCGGGGGGAGAGTCCCAGTCGGCGAAGTTGTCGCCCTTGGCACGGCTGAGTACGTCGATGGCCGCCGCTGCTCCATCGCCGGCGCTGATGATGGCTTGGCTGCGACCGGGGCGAGCGGAGCGACCGACCACGTACACGCCGGCGATCTTGGTGAGCCCGTTCTTGTCCGTCTCGATACCCACGCCCTCTTCCACGCTGAGTCCCAGCTGCTTGGCCAGACGGGGTCCCTTGCCCTCGGACAGGATGAGGGTGGCGGCGGTCAGAGTCTCTCCGTCGCCCTCCAGCGTCACCGTGAAGCCGCCGTTCCCTTTGGCCACCGACTCCACCCGAACGTCCCTGAGTTCGCCGCCTACCGCCTCGACCTGAGCGCGCGCCACCTTTTGGAATTCGGAGCCGTGCATCTCCGGGATGCCCAGGTAGTTGTAGAGCATGGCCCAGTGCATGGCGGTCTTGTCCTGGCCACACACCACGACGCTCTGGCCGTTCTTGGCGAGGAACAGGGCCGCGCTGAGCCCACCGGGGCCGTCTCCTACGATGATCACGTCCGGCATGAGCCGATACCTCCGTCTGGGGTGAGTGAGTAAAGGGGTTGTCACCCATCGCCGAGGGAACGGCAACCGACTGGCCAGGAACGATTGTGGTCGCCCAAAACGACAAAAGGCGGAGCCGAAGCTCCGCCTTCCATCGTGGTGTTCAGCGCGTCAGCGCCGAAACGGCTTACCAGCGGCGACCGCCGCCGCCGCCGCCACCGCGGTGTCCACCGCCGCCGCGACCGCCGCCGCCGCCCTTGGGCTGCGCCTCGTTGACGCGAACGGTGCGGCCATCGAGGGGCCGGCCATCCATCTCGGCCATGGCGGTCTTCGCCGCGTCAGCAGCGCTGAAGGTCACGAAGCCGAAGCCACGGGAGCGGCCGGTCTCGCGGTCGGTGATCACTTTGGACTCGGTGACTTCACCGTACTCTTCGAAAGCACTGCGGAGGCTGGCATCGGTCGTGTCCCAGCTAAGTCCGCCAACAAACAACTTCATCGGATTCTCACTAACTCTCTTACAGGCGGGACGGTATGCGTCCCTTCAGGAGGCAGCCCCGTTGGCTGCCAGAACCGCGAACTGTATAGGCGCGAACCGAGAACAAGTCACGCACTTAGCGGACTTTGTGGAAAGAATGTCACCCGAGCGGGTCGCGTTCGTAACCGAGACGCAAGCACTCAGCGCCGCCCACGGGCATCCTGGCGGCTATGAAGATGATGAAGAACCTCTTTGTTTCGTGCGGTCTGTTGGCCGCAGTGTCGGTGCTGGCCGCTTGCCCGGAGGACACACCGTCGCCGGCCCCCGACGCGTCCAGCGGCGACGCTCCGGCCTCCGAGACCGTCGACGACGTCGGCAGCGGCAGCTGTACGGCAGTGACCCTCGGAAGCTGGTCGGCCGAGAGCTCGGACGTCTCCGCCGCCCTCGTCGCCTCGGTCAACGAGAGCGTCCTGGGCAAGTCGTTCGAGTTCCGTCTGCTCTTCGAGCGCTACGGGCCCATCGGTGGCGACATGGGCACGTTCGACTTCAGCCAGGCGCCCGACAACAACTTCGGCACCTGCGCACACTGCGCGGTGGCGTCCAGCAACGATGCCGAGCCGACCTTCTTCTACGTCGATCAGGGCAGCCTGCAGCTCAACCAGGACCCCTACGGTCGGGTGTTCGACCTGTCCGTTACCGGTCTTCGGCTCATCGAGGTGACGCTGGACCCCATCACGCGCTCGTCGACGCCGGTGCCTGGCGGCGCCTGCATCACGGTCGACGATTTTGCCGTCGACCAAGCCTTCCCGGTCCCGGACTGGACCTGCGATCAGGCCCTGTTTGGTGACGGCCAGTGCCATTGCGACTGCGCGGGCTTTGACCCCGACTGTCAGGGCACCTTCGGTCAGCCTCCGCCCGAGCCGGTGGATTGTGAGGCCAACGAGGCCTGCGCCTTCGACCCGGTGCTGGAGATCTCGCTGTGCCGGGCCACCTGCGACTGGAAGGGCCGCACCGCATGCGCCCAGGGGATCTGCGTGCCCAGCGTGGCGGACATCGATGCGGGTGACCAGTGCCTCACCCAGGCTCCCCGCTTTGATCTCGTCGCCGTGGGCGAGCCGTGCCAGGCCAACAACTATCAGCGGTACTGCGCCGTCGACGACCCCATCGGTGGCTTCGCCATGGGGTACTGCGACGCTGGCAATGTGTGCCGGGCGTTCTGCGAGAGCGATGCCGAGTGCACCGACGCCCCCGACCACAGCTGCCAGTTCTTCCTCATCGGTCAGCCCAGCTACGGCTACTGCGGCCCTCCGCCTCCCGCGGATGGCTGAGCAGGGGGGCTGGACGAGTCAGTAGGGCTTCTGGCCCATCATGTTGCCGGGCGGGTCGTAGTTGCACGCCATCACGACCTGCCCCTCGCATGAGGCGACTCCACAGCCGACCCGCTTGGTGGAGCGCCAGACCACCTGGGTGTAGTGGCCGGAGGGGTACCAATTGCGGTCGTTGAGCGCGGTGCCCGGGGTGTAGAACTTCTTCTCCGAGGCCCACATCGCCACGGCTCGGGCATGGCCGGACGAGACGTGGTAGCTCGCCAGGTTCTCGCCCCAGGGCTTCTTCTGGGTCTTGCCGCTGCGGTGCTCAAGGCCACAGCGCTTGGTCTTCTTGAGGTGGTCGGCCCACTTCTGGGCGTAGTTGGCGATCTCGGGTGCCCACACCAGCGGGCCTACGCCCACGTCGGCCCGCACCCTGTTGTGGGCGTCCAGCACCGCCTTGATGTCCTTTGCGCTCAGCGCGCCGCCCGCGAGCGGTCCGGGTGCAGGGCCGGATGGGGCGCACGTCTTCTGACAGGCTGCGAAGGTCTTCTTGCACCGGTCGATGCCCCCCATGCACAGGGCGGCGCTATGGGGCCGCTTGGGAGCGCCGCGCTTTCGGCTGCGCGCGGAGGCGAGGCAGCGCCGACGCTTGGCCCGCGCTGTGTCCATACAGGCGCGTTGCTTGGAGGTACATCGGTCTATGCAGCTGGGCGGTTCAGGTGCCGGCGTGACGACGCCTTTTCCGCACGGCGCTCCCAGGGCGCCGGTGGTGTAGCCCTTGCCACCGGGGAAGCTGAACTCGATCCGCTTGCCTTTGACCGCGGTGACCGTCACGCACCGCTTCCCCTCCATACGTTGCTGTCCGACCCTGGGCGCTGGCCCCGTCGGCGCTGTAAGCCGAATCGGTTGCGCCGCTTTGGGGTCGGGCGTGCAGGGAGCTCCGACGGCGTTTGGGGTCGCGCTGCCATAGCCACCCTTGCCGATCGTAAACTCGACCTTGGTGGTGGTGATCTTCGAAAGCGTCACGCACATGGTGCCGACGGTGCGGTGTTGGCCGACCTTCAGAGGCGGTGCCGCCGTGGCGGGGAGCGACAAGAGGAGGCAAACAGCGAGCGGCAATCCCGCTCGGAGCATCAGGGCTTGGTCCATGACCGAGTATCTGCAGTCCCGGTCGTGGCTGACAACCCTCAGGCCTGCATGGACGGGCGGGAGTCTTCCGTGAAGATGGCCCGATTGCGTCCGGTCGCCTTGGCGGCCTGCAGGCCCATCTCTGCGCGCGCCAGAATCTGGGCGAAACTCGTGTCGTGGGGGGTTACGCCGGCAACCCCAATGCTGACCGTGCACGGAATGAAGGCCTTTCCAAAGGGGATGCTCATGCCTGCGATGCAGGTGCGGATGCGCTCGGCGACCATGTGGGCGTTGTCTGCAGAGATGTCGGTCAGCAGCACCGCAAACGCCTCGCCATCGAGCCGGAACACCGTGTCCTGGGTCCGGATACACGCTTCGATAGCGCGGCTCACCTCCACCAACACCTTGTCGCCCCCGGGGTGGCCGTGCCTGTCATTGATCGCCTTGAAGCGGTCCAGGTCCAACAACAGCGCGGCCAGTGGGGAGCCGGTGCGGCGCGTGCGCGCCAGCTCCTTGGGACCCAACATCGCGAGCATGCGCCGGTTGCTGGCTCCCGTCAGTGGGTCGGCGAGGGCCGCCTGCCTCAGCTGCAGTTCTCGGACGGCCATGGCGGCGAGGTCCTCGAGGGCCTCGTGAACCTTGGGCGCCAGCGTACGCGGCTTCTGGTCGATGACGCACAGCGTGCCGATGCGATGCTGCCCCGGCACCTCCAACGGGACACCACAGTAGTAGCGGATATGGGGTCCACCCGTGACGAGCGGGTTGTCGCTGAATCGGTCATCCAGCTGCGCGTCTCTGATGACGAACGGCCGCGGGTCGAGGATCGCGTGGCCGCAGAAGGAGATATCGCGCGAGGTCTGCGCTGCACCCAGCCCCACACGTGACTTGAACCACTGCCGGTCGGAGTCCACCAGCGACAGCAGCGCGATCGGGGTCTCGGCGATGTTGGATGCCAGCCGCGTGATGCGGTCGAACACCTCTTCGGTCGCGGTGTCCAGGACGTCGAGGTGTTCCAGGGCGCGAAGACGTTCCTCTTCACGCAGGGGTTGCGGCGGTGTGATCACGGCGACCTTCACTCCAGGTGCAGCAGACGGACTCTGGCTGCACAACGAGCGTCGGCTTGCGTGGCTTAAGGAGCATCGGTGCCGCGACGTGGTGCTGATGAGCGCCTTTAGGAGCCCGCAGGGCGATACATCTAATAGTTGAAGGGTGATAGGGCGCTTGGTCGGATCGTCGGCGCTAGCCGGGCAAGCGCTCGTGTCATGCTGCTCATCAGTGCCACGACGTGGTGCTGATGAGCAGCCTTCAGGAGCCCGCAGGGCGATACATCTAATAGTTGAAGGATGATAGAGCGCTTGGTCGGCGCTAGCCGGGCAAGCGCTCGTGTCATCCTGACCGCGGCCTACCAGGGCCAGGCGTCGAGCGCCTTGAAGTCGTGCAGGTCCTCGTAACCCTTGGTCTTCAGGAACTGAACCACGATGTCGGATCGCCGCCCGCTGCGGCAGTGCAGCACGATGCGGGTGTCGGGAGGGCCGAGCTCCTCGTACCTCACCTCGATCTCCTGCATAGGGATGTTCACTGCGCCCGGAATGTGGCGCTCGGCAAACTCGGCGGGGGTGCGGACGTCAAGGAGCAGCGCTCCGGCATCCACCATCTTCTTGGCGTCTTCGCCGCTGGTCATGAGGATCTCCCTTCTTGGATGTGCGTGTGGCGTGCGGCCTACGGATAGCCGTTGGCGGTCTCGGTCGTCACCAGGCCTGCGGAGACGTCGTCTTGCATCTCGGCACCGGTGAGGTAGGTCTGATAGCCCGCTTCGCCCTGCAGCTCCACGAGGAAGAAGGCGGTGACATAGCCTCGCGTCAACGCCAGCGTCTGCGCCGGGTCGTCGGTGCCCGCCGGACACAGCAGGCAGGACAGGCAGCTGGGGTTGTCGAGGAACGACATGTGGAAGGCGCCGAGGACGTCGATTTTTAGTGCAGGCGCCGCCGCATGCATGAAGAACTGCTCGAAGTTGTCGTCGCTCGGAGCGCAGGCCTGTCCACCCACGCCGGCGGCACCGTTCGTCGTCTCGCCCAGCAGCACCATCGGGGCGGCGACATTGCCGACGAGCTCGGGTGTCACCGACGGGTAGCCGGTGGGGTCGAACGTGAACGGCGGCGCCGAGTCCACCGGATCGATGCCGAACACCGCGACCGGGCGCATGTCTTCGGCTGCCGCGAAGATGCTTGTCTTACCGCCGAGAGAGTGGCCGGTCAGTCCGATGCTCGTCAGCGACAGATTCGTCTCGGCCCAGTCCATGACGGCGATGAGGTCGTCCTTGAGTTCCAGATGGGTTCGTGGGGCGAAGCCACCGGCGCTGGGAAAGACGACGATGAAGCCCCAGCTGGCGAGGTGGTCGCCATAGCTGGCGTAGTCGCTCGGCCCGAGGTTGAACCCGTGGGAGAAGAGGATGAGCGGGTGGGGCCCGTCGCCGTCCGGGGCGTAGATGGTCAGGTTCACGGTGGTGGGCCCGAGAAGGCCGCCGGGGACGCTTACCGAGTCCGTGCTCGTGACGACGGTGTTGGGACCCGGGGCGAACGGGTCGCCGACCGTCGATGACGTGCTGTCTCCCGCGCTCCCATCGGCAACCGGAAGGTCGGTGGTGGTCGCATCTTGCGCCGCGTCCGGGGGCCCAACGGCGTCTTCGGCGGCATCTGGATTCGACGTATCCGCGATGGCGTCTGGCGTCGCATCGACCGTGGCGTCTGGACCGGCAGCATCGGGACTGGCGGTGTCAGTCGTGTCGGCCGCAACATCGGGCGCGTTCCCATCGGGCGTCGCGTCAGCGACGGCGTCGGGAAGGGCGGTTCCGTCGGTGGTGCCCGTACCGTCGCCGGTCGCCGTCGCATCCGTCGTCGCGTCCGGGGCCGCGGCGGTGTCGGCGGTGGTGGTCGGGGCGTCCTCGGGACATCCGACGCCGGTGAGGGACAGGGCGGCCAGCGTGAGCGCCAGCGCTGCAAAGCGTGTTGGAGCGTACATGGCCGGTTTCTATCGGCTGTCTACCGACCTGTCACGCGCGAAACGGCGCCCGCACGCCCCGTTTGAGGGGCGCACGGGCACCGACCAAGCTGCCGAGGTCCGCGGGGAGCCTTGCCGGTCGAGACGGTCGAAGACCCCGGCGCAACCCTCGCGGGACCGCAGCAGACTTTTAGCGGCGCAGGGCCTTGCGCATCAGCCGGGTCACCTTCCGCTCTTGCTTGGACAGCTTGCGCGCCTCACGCGGGCTCAGGTGGCCGTCGGCGAAGAATCGGGTCTGCATGCGGATGAGCTTGTTGTTGGCCTTGGTGATCTTGCGCTGCTCGCGGAAGGTGACCACTCCAGGGCTGTAGCGGCCGTCGCCACGCTTGCCCCGGTTCAACGCGCCGCGCTTGCCGACTGGGCCCGCCGCGTCCTGGAACCACCATCCGTTCCGTTGGGCCTTTCGCGCCATGCGGCGCGCCTTGCGTCCCTCACGAGCGTCCAGCGCCCAGCCGCCGCGCTTTCGCAGTTGTCGCTTCATGCGCTTGCGCGCTCGTTTGTCCGGTAGCTCGGCGTCGAGTTCATCGGTGCCGTAGAGGTCGAAGTCCTCGTCCAGGTCGAGGAAGGGAGCAGGCGCCTTGTGCTTGCCCTTACCGGGCTTTGCGCTGGCCGAGGTGGCTCCGAGGGCCAGCACGGCGGTCAGGGTTCCAAGGGTCAAGGTGAGTCGGTTCAAGGTGTTCATGTTCAATCTCCAAGCCTTCAAGGTTCAATCCGTGGATGGGGGAGTCGGCTATTGCCGCGCTCGGTGATGGGAAGAGCAACCGCCGTGCCAGAACGGCGAGGGCCCGTGGTTCCTGGGGTTGCGGTGTGTAGGTCTGAGCGGGGCGTCACCGTTTGGAGACGCGGTGCCCGGCTGGAGACGTCTCCATCTGGAGACACCTCCCGCCAAAAAAGAACCGGGGGACCGAACCCCCGCCAGGGTCGGCCCCCCGGTGATGCACCTGGGAGAATCACTGTTGTTGCTTCGTCGTCGTTGCTTCCGTAGGTCTGAGGTGTGGTGGCGCGGTCAGAGGCCGTGGCCGGCCTCGGGGCGCGTGTGGTTGGCTCGGGGTTCTGCGAGACCTAGCTGCGGTAGGCCTTCCGCATGATGCGGTTGAGCTTACGCTGCTGCTTGTCGAGCTTCCGCGCCTCGCGCTGGGTGATGATGCCGTCGGCGAAGAAGCGGGACTGCATGCGGGTCAGCTTGTTCAACGCCCGGGTCAGCTTGCGCTGCTCGAAGCGGGTGACCCGGGGCGCCCGGTCGAATCGGGCCTGCTTGATGCGCTTGGACCGAAGCGGCGCGGGGTTGAACACCGGCGTTCGATGGAACCCACGCTTGTGCATGAAGTGCTTTGCGGGCCGCTTCTTCTTGAAGACGACGGTCTTGTTGCCCCGTGGTCCTTTGGTGGTCTTCACCACCATCGTTCCGCCGCGCTTGCCCTTGTAGACGGTCTTTTTGCTCTTGAACGGCTTGGCGCTGGCGGAGGTGGCTCCGAGGGCCAGGACTGCGGTGAGGCTGGTGAGGGCGATGAAAGACTTGCTGAAGAAGTTCATGTCGGGTGTCTCCTGCTGTCGAGTGGAGGCCGGTGGGGAATCCATCGGGCTCGGTCACAGCAGAGAGCAACCCTTGTGCCAGAACGCGCTCGGCGCGCCGTTGCTGGCGCAACCGGTATTGGCTTTGTCGCCGGCGTCACCGACTGGAGACAGGTGTTCGCGCAGGAGACGTCTCCGGTCGGAGACGCCCGGGCAAGGACGCTATCATCCTGGTCCGCAGGTGCCCGGCGCGTCTTCCATGTCGCAATCGGCGTCGCAGGGACAAATCATGGCGCCGCCGCAGACCTGGCCGGGCTCACACTGGGTGGCGCTCCAGCACGACCCCACCTCACCCGTCGGCGGTTTGCACACGCCGATGTTGGTGCCAATGCCCAGGTCACCGCAGACCCAGTCCTCGGGGCAGTCGCCGTCCCACTGGCAGCACGTCCCCTCGGCGCTTCCGCACAAGCCCATCTGGTCGGGCTGGCAGTCTCCACAGGTCGGGCACAGGGCGAGGCATCCACAGGCCGACGCTCCCTTGCAGATGCTGGAACCGCCGCAGTCGTCGTCGGTCCAACAGCACGCCGCATCGCCGATGCATTCGGGGCCCAATGGGTCGGGCTTGCAGGTACCGGGAAGCCCCTGGGTAACGGCCTCACAAACCTGACCGGCGGGGCAGCCGCTGTCATCGGTGCAGCAGGCGCTGGGCAGGTCCTGGCACGTGCCGGGGATGTCGGGCGCACCGCACAGCTGCCAACAGGGGCAGAAGAACTGGCCGACGCAGGCTTGCCCTGCACCGCATTGCGCATCGGACCAGCACTGGTCTTTGTCGAAGATGCCCATACAACGCCCGTACGGCTGGTCAGCGCTCTTGGCACAGACGGCGTCACCGGTGCAGTCGTCATCGCTGCTGCAGCAGCCCGCGATGGGGGTGCAGGTGCCGGGGACCTGCGCCTGCGCACAGTCGTTGCCGCAGGGGCAGAAACTGGCGCCCTCGCACATCTCGCCCAGGCCGCATTCGCTGTCGTCCCAGCAGCTGCCGGCGCCCGGCTTCGACAGGCACTGGCCCAGCGTCGACATGGCCAACGCCTTGGCGCAGGTGAGGCCCTCACCGCAGTGACTATCGAGGAAGCAGCAAGCCACCGAGGTCACGTCGGGGGCGATGTCCACCGGCGCATCGGGGGCGGCATCCGCCTGGGAGACGTCCACCGGCGCATCGGGTGTCGCGTCAACGGGCGCCGTATCGGCCGGGGCGGCGTCGACACTCACATCCGGCTTGGAAGCGTCGCCGGTGTCTGCGGTGGCGTCGCCCGCGCCCGCATCGACCACATCGGGGGTCACTACGATGACGTCACCGGTGGTTCCCGTGGAGCTCTCGTCGAGGCATCCGGCGGCTGACAGGCCCATGGTCAGCAAAAGGGCACTGGCGTGGATACGCATGGTCATTCTCCCTCGGTCGGTGTCTGGAGCGTCGCGTGGTCGGCGTCCACCGTGACGCCGGGGCCGGCATCCAACTTCACGCGCAGCTGTCGACGCAAGCCGAGGGTGGCCGCGACCAGCACGGTACCGGCCAATCCCGCGTAGGAGCCGTCGTGGATGGTGACCCGGGTCCCGGCCGCGAAGTAGTCCAGGGTGCAGAAGTCGTAGGGAGCGGGTTGGGGCTCGGCATGGATGGTCACGATGACCCTCGGGAAGTCCTGCTCGTCCACCTCCAGGGTGACGCTGCCCACGAAGGGGGAGGGCGGGTATCCCGTGACCACCAGTTTCACCCGGTCGCGCATGTGGAAGGTCGCGACCACATCTTCCAGGGTGTAGTGGGTGGGCAGGTCGAAGGTGAGATGCTGCGCCTTGGACTGGAGCCATTCGGTGAACGCTCGGACGAAGTGCTGGTCGCGGTCCGCATCGCTGTCTTCACCAGGCAGGTCGCCGGCCATGCGATCGAAGAGCACGCTCAGGGGCACGCTGCCAGTCTCGGTCTCGTCCTTGCTCATGCCACCATCTCAGCAGGCTCCGGGCGCGTTGGCCAATGCCGGTCGAACGTCGCCCCATCCCCTTTGCATCAGCGCCTGGGGTTGGTAAGAGCCAGGCAACCACCGAGCCACTCTTCATCCCGGGAGACCGCATGAACATCCTCGTCATCAATTCGGGCAGCTCGAGCGTCAAGGCCGATGTGTTGGATCCGGACTCGCGGGCGCGGCTCCTTAAGATCCGCGTGGAGCGGGTGGGCACGGCGGACATCGCCGTGACCGTGGATGGTGAAGGGGTGGACCCGCCGGGTGACGGAACCGATCACGAGGCGACCATCACCCGGGTGCTCCAGCTGGTGAGCGAGCGTGTAGACGCGGCCATTGACGCGGTCGGGCACCGCGTGGTGCACGGCGGGGAGCGGTTCACTCAGCCGACCCGGGTGACCGACGAGGTGGAGGCGGCCATCGAGGCCCTGTTCGACCTGGCCCCTTTGCACAACCCCGCCAACCTGGCCGGCATCCGCGCGGCGCGTGCGGCGCGCCCCGACATCCCCCACGTGGCGGTGTTCGACACGGCCTTCCACGCCACGCTGCCACGCCGGGCGAAGGCGTATGCACTCCCCGGCGAGCTGGTGGAGAAGCACGGCCTGAGGCGGTACGGTTTCCATGGCACCAGCCACGCTTTCGTCGCGGCCCGTGCCGCAGAGTTCCTGGGCGAGGAGCTGCCGCACCTGCGGGTGATCACGTGTCACCTGGGCAACGGCTGCAGCGTAACCGCCGTCGAGGGCGGTCGGTCGGTTGAGACCAGCATGGGCATGACCCCGCTCGAGGGGCTCGTGATGGGCACCCGTGCCGGCGACGTGGACGCGGGGCTGCTGTTGGAGCTCATGCGGCGCGAGGGCTGGGACGCCGACGCTGCCGACAAGGTCCTGAACCGTCAGAGCGGGCTGGCTGGCCTCAGCGGGATCGGCAACGACATGCGCGACATCGAGGAGCGGGCCGGCGACGGCGACGAACGGGCCCAGCTGGCGATTCATGTGTTCGCCCACCGGCTCCGCAAATACATCGGCGCGTACGCGGCGGTCATGGGGGGCGTGGACGCCATCGTATTCACCGGCGGCATCGGCCAGAACAGCGCGCTCATCCGGTACCGGGCCACGAGTCGACTCGACTTTTTGGGAGCGCGGCTCAATGAAGAGGCCAATCGGGCCGCCCGGGCCGGCGGCGACACCCCGGTCATCGAGCTCTCTCACACCCACAGCCGTGTGAAGATCCTCGCGGTGGCCACGGACGAAGAAGCGGAGATTGCGGGGCAGACGGCCAAGCTGGTCCACGATGCCGACCGCATCTCGGAGGCGCAGACCATCCCCGTGGCGGTGAGCGCGCGGCATTGTCACCTGACACAAGAGGCCGTCGAGGCCCTCTTTGGCGCGGGGCACCAGCTCAAACCCCGGAAGATGATCAGCCAGCCGGGGCAATTCGCGGCCGAAGAAATCGTGCAGCTGGTTGGGCCAAAACGCACCATCGAGAAGTGTCGTGTGGTGGGTCCCACTCGCAGCAAGTGCCAGGTGGAGATCAGTCGGACCGACGAGTTCTTCCTGGGGTTGGACGCGCCCATCCGCGGCTCCGGGGACCTCGAGGGGACTCCCGGGATCACGTTGGTGGGCCCTGCAGGGACCTATCAGATGGAGGAAGGCGTCATCTGTGCCCAGAGGCACATCCACATGACGTCCGATGACGCAGCGCGCTTTGGAGTCAAACACCACGACAACGTCGAGGTGCTGATCGATACCGAGGGGCGTGACCTGGTGTTTGGCGATGTCTTGGTGCGGGTGAAAGACAGCTACGCCCTGGAGATGCACCTGGACACCGATGAGGCCAACGCGGCCGAGTTGTCGCGTGGCGAGCAGGGCGTAATCGTCAAGACGAACGCGTTCGTGCGGATCCGGCGCAAGCAGCTCTAGGGCACAAGGGTACGAAAACCCCCGGCTGGACGGGGCAAAACACCCGTTGAAACATGTTCGCGCTGCGGCTATCTCTGTGGGTATGACGCGCCGCGTCAGCGAAGGGATATGCGGCGCGTCATGTTCGACCTCGTCCTCTCTGAACGACCAAGGAGCCCACATGTCTGCGCCCGAGACCCGTGTTGCGATCCACGACTTCACTCCCCCGGAAGAGCTGGCGAAGGCGTTCGCCGGTCAGCGTGTTCTGGTCACTGGCTCCGGCAAGGAAGGCGGACTCGGACAGGCGTTTGCGTACGCGGCCGCAATGGCTGGTGCCGAGGTGGTGGGCATCCACTTCCACAGCAGTTACAGCGACGGGCTTGCCACGGTCGAGGAGATCAACAACGCCGGCGGCAACGCGTTCCCGGTACAGTGCGACGTCACCAGCCCCAAGGACGTCTGGGCGACTCGGTCCTACGTTATGGAGAAGATGGGCGGTCGACCGCCCAGCCTCCTCATCTGCAACTCAGGTCGCAGTGAGAACGGTTACCTGCTGGGTCGGGTGCCCCGCATGAAGGACGGCGAGTCCCCCGCGCATCGGCGTGCTCGCGTGCGCCAAGCGTTCGTGCGCAACCTGGAGCAGTCGCGCGACGTCATCGGAACCAAGGTCGACGGATTCCTGGCGATGACGCACCTGTGGGCCAGTGAAGCGTCCCATGCGGGGCAGCCGCTGCGGATCTGCTACATCTCGTCGCGTCAGGCGGTCGACCCCGGCGCGGGTGTGCCGGGCTATGTGCTGGCCAACTACGCGGTGGCGGCGCTGCCGCAGCTGCTGGGCGTGAACATGGGCCGCAGCGCGGGCGACGTGACGGCCTTCTCGGTGGGCTACCCCTTCGTGCGTACCGCGATGACCGACGCCTATGCCGACAACCCCAAGGTGTTCGGCCGCTGGCAGCCACGCATGCTGGAGCCCCCCGAGGCCTCGACGACGCTGGCGGCGCTGCTGACGCGCACTGATGAGGAGCTGGCGGGCAAGTTCTTCCAGGTCAACGTGCACGACGAGAACAACAAGGTGGCCGTGACCTGGTCCGAGGTCGCCATGGCCAGTGAGGAGCGGACGCTCAGCTGGTCCACGGACGCGCCGCTGCGCTTCTAGCTCCGGTTCAGTTCGTTAGCGCTACCGCGCCTGCGTGAGGCCTCACGTAGGCGCGGGTTTCTGCGTTTGGGGGAGGCGCAGAGGCGCAGGTGCGAAGGGCAGGAGGGGGTCTGTCTATGGCGTGCTCGTGCCGGAGATGCTTGGGTGGAGGCAGCTGAGCTGGGGAGTCTCTCGCAGAGGCGCGGAGGCGCAGAGAACCGTCTTCCTCTGCGCCTCTGCGCCTCTGCGAGAGACACTCAGGGGCGTCTCCGCCATCGCCAGCGCGTCACTATGAGCCGTGGCTTTGCGGCTGGCACTGACCGATCCTCTGCGCCTCTGCGCCTCTCCGAGAGGCCGTCTCTGGCCCAGGAGCCGCTACTGCGCGGTGCAGCAGCGGAACCCGCGGTACTCGTTGCCGTCGTCCGGCCCGCCGTTGGCGCGGGTTGCGCCACGCAGGAACTGGGCGTCACTGCGCGCCCCACCGCCCTTGTAGACCTTCCAGTTGGTGGCGGGGTCGTTCCAGGCGCTGCCGTCGGTGGGGGCGCCGTCATAGCTGTCGTGGTGCCAGTCGGCGACCCACTCCCAGACGTTGCCGGCCATGTTCAAGGCGCCGTACGGGCTCGCTCCGGCACCAAGGCCATCCACCGCCGCGGGTGCGTCGGTGCCGCAGCCAGGGCCGCCGCCGTCGTCCATGTGCGCTTTGGTGCAGTCCGCGGCGGTATCTCCCCAGGGGTACCGCGGTGTCGTGCAGTCGCCGCCGTGGATCTCGCAGCCGCCCCGCGCGGCCTTTTCCCACTGCGCTTCCGAGCACAGCGTCAGGCCGCGCCACTGGCAGAAGGCGTTGGCCCCATGCCACCGGACCTGCACCATCGGCCGGTTGGCCTGGCCGGCCTTGGGCGTCCACGTGACCTCGTCGCTGGACTCCAACGGCATGGTGTCGCGGCTGGTCCACACGCACTTGCCGTCGCCGCAGGTGTTGTCGGTCTGCTGCGACAGGAAGTCAGCGAAGTCTCGGGCCGAGACCTCGGTGCGCTCGATCCGATAGGCTCCGGTGGTCACCGTGTGCTGCGGCTGCTCGACGGTGCCGCAGTCCGCGTCGACTCCTGGGTCGCAGCCCATCGTGAACGCCCCCGCGGGGACCGATACCATGTCGATCGCCCGCCGGGAGGTGGCAGTCACGGCGCCGCAAGTACCGTCGATACAGATGCTGCCGGTACTGCAGTCGGCGTCCGCGTTGCAGGTGTCGCCGTCATCGGCGGGGCAGCCCCCGATCGCGAGGGCTGCCAGAAGGGTCGCGCTAATAGCGAGGTACAGACGAATCGACCGTCTGGGACCAGGCGTTGATACCGCCAGCGACGTTGTAGACATCGGTGAATCCTTCGCCCAGGAAAAACTCCGCGGCGGCCTGGGAGCGGCCACCGTGGTGGCAATGGAACACCAGGGTCGTGTCTTTGGGCAACGCCAGAACTTCGTCGCGCATGCCGTCAGTCAGCTGGACCGCGCCCTCGATGACCGCAATTTCGCGCTCCTGGTCGGTGCGCACGTCCAACAGCTTGAAGGCGTCAGGGCCGTCCAACATCTGCTTGAGCTGCATCGCGGTGATGGTCTTCACCTGCGGCGGCGCGTTGGGATTGTCCATGACGAAGCCGGCGCCCCGCATGTCTTCTTTGAAGTCGATCTTCAGCCCGTTGGCGCGCTTGGCCGAGCCGCGGTCGAAGACGAAGGTCAGGCCGGCGGCCTCGACGGTCACGTCACCGGCGCCGACGCCCTCGGTGATGCCCATGTTCTGCTGGAACTGGCCGTTCACCTCGATCCGCACCAGGGCGTTGGGCTCGTTCGCCAGCGCAGCCTTGAGCTTGTCGGCCGCGACGTCGCTGATGACCAGCGCTGGCGGCTCTACGGGCACGACCTCGACACCCAGCGTCTTTTGAAGCTCGCCGGTCTGGTACATCTCCGTGACGATGTCGCAGCCGCCCACGAACTCGCCCTTGATGTACAGCTGCGGGATGGTCGGCCAGTCGGAGAAGGTCTTGATCCCCGAGCGCATGGCCGGGTCGGCCAGGACGTTGACGGTCTCGTACTCGTCGACCAGGTCGTCGAGCAGCTGAACCACCCGCGCCGAGAACCCGCACTGCGGGAACCGTCGGCTGCCCTTCATGAACAGGATCACCTGGTTGGCGTCGACCATCTCTTGGATGTGGGCGTGAACTGCCTCGCTCATTGTCGTCTCTCTCGTGTGGCTGCGGGGTCTTGAATAGTGTGCGTTACGCTAACACTTCAATGGCGTCGCCAACCCTAAGCACACCAGCGCCTCGGTGCACCAGGTTTTGGCCGAAAAACACTTCGTTCGAGTGGGGATAGCGAATCCGACGGAACTCGGCCATCGTTTTCAGCGGCTCGGGGCCGTCGAAGCGGCCGCTCACCTGGTCCACGGTCGTCATGGTGCACCGCGCGCAGGGCTTGACGACGTCGAAGGTGAGGTCGCCGATCGCGATGCGCTTCCAGCCGTCCTCGGCGAACGGCTCGGAGCCATCGACCACGAGGTTGGGCCGGAAGCGATTCATGGGCAGGGGAGAAGGCAGACGTTCGTTGAGCGCGTCGAGCGAAGCCCGCCCGATGAGCAGAAATGAGAACCCGTCGGCGAACCCGACCGTATCGTCGGCGCCCGCGTAGTCGGGGTCGACGGGACGTCTCACGTCCTCGGGCATGTGCACCAGCCGCACCTCGGTCTCCAGGAAATCGCTGAGCCAGGCGCTGGTCTCGTCGTCGGCGACAGCGGCCGGGACGGTGTCGCCCCAGACCTGGACCCCGAGCCGCTGCGCGTCCGAGTCTGGCGTCCGGACGCTCCGGACCCGACCGTCGACCCTCAGGTCCAGCCCTCCGTCGGTCAGCGTCGCGCCGAGGAGCGCGAGCTTGGGCATCCGACGCTGGGTGACGAATCGCCCGTCGGGCGTCACCAGCATGTAGCGACGGTCGCCTTCGGGCCCAAAACGATCGACCCGGACCGTCTCATGCGAGACGCCCCGGGCCGACTTGAGGGGATAGACGTGAAGCTCGGCGAGCTTCACGCGTGGCGGTCGAGCTTGGTGAACATGATGACCGCCAGCAGGATGGAGCCGATGGCGAGCGCGCCGAGGGCACCCAGCAGCAGCGCGGCGGCGCTGTTCACGTCGCCACCCAGGCCGATGACGCCGGCGGCCGCGCCGCAGCCACCGCCGATGATGTTCAGGATGCCCGAGAAGATCCCGGCCCCGCCGCCTCGCTTGAAGCCCCATAGGCCGGCGAACACCCATGCCACGCCCGCGATCCAGGGGAGCAGGCCGATGAGCGCCACACCGCGCATGATCCCTGCGCCGAAGAGGATCACGAGGATCCCCGACACGGCGAAGGCCAGCGAGGCCATGCCCGCCATCTTGGCGGCGGCGCCGCCGGCGCCCATGAAGGCTTTCCCCATCAAGCCGTAGCCCGCGATCATCAGGCCGCCGGTGACGAAGAAGGCGCTGTCGCCCGACTTGATGAGCGCGAACACCGTGATGATCGAGGCATAAGAAAGCAGCGCTCCCAGGCCACCGAGCGCCGACTTGTTGCTGCCGGACGCCGGAGCCGCTTTCGCCTTCTTGGGCGCCGCAGCGCGCTGGGCGATCGCCGCCTGGGCCTGGGCGCCGGTCATCATGACCGTCGCGTCGTCCTGGCCAATGAGGCCGCCAGGGGCACCGCCCTGCTCCGGGCTCCACATCACCGTGGCTTCGTCTTCTTCTCCACCAACGTCCTTGAACTTCATGGCGGGGTGGTCGTCGCTCATGGCGCTCATCATGACTGTGGCGTCGTCTTCGTCGGACATCTCGCTTCCTCCCGGCCCCGGTGGCGCACACAGTTGATTTGGGGGCCATGTCTGTCCGGGAAACTACCCAACGATCGCGAGGGTGCCAAGAGCACCAGAGTCGCTACCGGGCGCCTATCCGTTGCCGCCCGGCGGCAGCCGCTCGGCGAGGACCTGGAGAGGATGGCGTGGCACGAGGCCGCGGAACCGCTTCACCTGGCTGCGGCAGCTGTGCCCGTCGGCCAGGATCTGGGCGTGCTCCTCGCTGGGGATCTGGTCGAGCGCGCGCGCCCACGACATGTCGAAGATCCCTCGCGACTCCTCGAGATGCTTCTTCTCGTGGCCGAAAGCCCCGCACATGCCACAGCAGCCGACACCACGGGCCGCCAGCGTCAGCCCGAAGGTCTCGAAGATCTGCCGATACAGCGTATAGGTCTCGGGCGCGGCCGTGCGCTCGGTGCAATGGCCGAAGAGGTAGTAGGTGTCCGGGCCCGGGGAGAGCGTCGGGAGGTCTCGGTCGACCAGCGCGCCGGCCAGGAACTCCTGGGGCAGGGCGATCTCGAGTCGTGGGCCGTCGGGTACCGCCTGCAGGTACTCATCGCGATACGTCAGGGTGACGGCAGGGTCGACCCCCACCAACGGAACGCCGGTGTCTTGTAGCCCTACGAGGGTGGCGGCGTTGCGCCGGGCGAGCGTCTCGAACCGCCGCATGTAGCCTTTGACGTGGAGCCCCTTGCCGTTGGGGAAGTACGGCATCACGAAGACGTCGTAGCCCAGGCGCGTCAGGGCTTCATAGACCGCGACGCCCACCGGAGCCTCGTAGAACGTCGTGAACGCGTCGGGGACCAACACGACCGTGCGGTTCGGGTCGGCGCCCGCCAGCGCTTGAGGGGTCGCTTGCTTGGCACCCCGCGCGCGAAGCTCCTTGTGAAGCGACCGAGGGCTCAGCAGCGGGCTGTCCACGATCCCTGTGACGGCCTTGGTGAGCCACCGGGACAACGGGTTGCCGAGGATGACGGCATTGGCCAGGCGCGGCGCGGCGGCGAGCCAGGGCAGGGCGGATTCGAGCCGGGCGATGGCGACGTGGGACACCGGTCGCGGGTAGCGGCTGTAGTACTGGGCGAAGAACTCGCTGCGGAAGGTCGGCACGTCCACTTTGATGGGGCACTGGGTCGCACAGGCTTTGCACGCCAGACACCCTTCCATGGCCGCGTTGACCTCGTGGTTGTAGTCGTAGCGACCGAACCAGCGCTGCAGCCCGTTGAACCAGCGCTTGACGACTCGGACGGGAGCCAGCGCCAGGCTCAGGGGCGCCCGCTTGGAGACCACCGGGTCGTAGCCGGCGTTGGCCAGCTGGCGCAGCCACTCACGCATGACGCCGGCGCGTCCCTTGGGGGAGTGGATGCGGTCCCGGGTAATCTTGGACGACGGACACATGACGTGATCCGGATCCGTGTTGAAGCAGGCGCCGTTGCCGTTGCACTCGAGGGCCGGAAGGAACGCCTCGCGCGAGCGGTCGGGGACCTGACGGTCGAGGTGTCCGCGTTTGGGACCGTCGACGCTGACCAGCTCGGCGTCGGAGTCGAGCGGGGTGCAAATCTTGCCCGGGTTGAGCTGGTTGTGGGGGTCGAAGGCCGTCTTGATGCGGCGCATGGCGCCGTAGAGCTCCTCGCCGAAGACGTCTGGGAGGTACTCGCTGCGGAAGCCGCGCCCGTGCTCACCCCACATCAGCCCGCCGTACTTGCGGGTGAGGGCGGCCACGGCGTCGGACACGCGGCGGAGCTTGGCCTCGTCTTCGGGGTCCGTCAGGTCGAGGGCCGGCCGCACGTGGAGGCAGCCCACGTCGATGTGGCCGAACATGCCGTAGAACAGGCCCTCCTTGTCGAGGACCGCGCGGAACTCGGCGACGTAGGCCGGCAGGTTCTCGGGTGGGACGACGGTGTCCTCCACGAAGGCCACCGGCTTGCGGCGTCCTTCCTTGGCGCCGAGCAGGCCGACGCCCTTCTTACGCAGATTCCATAGCGCCTTGGATTCTGACGCGTTGGCGGCTTCGACGAAGGGCGCGTGGGCGCCGCGTAGCTCCTCTCGCAGGGCGGTGGCCTTGTCTTCCACCTCGGCGGTCGTGTTGCCCGCGTACTCGACCAGGTTGACCGCGGCGGTGTGGGGCTCGTCGGGACTGTCCTGGAGGAGGTGGGCGATGTCGTGCCAGATGATGTCCTTGCGGGCCAGCGACAGTACGGTCTCGTCGATAGTCTCGATGGCGGTCGGGTCGCTCTCGACGAGGATCTGGGCGTGGTCCAGGGCGGCCGAAAAGGTCGGGTACTTGAGGACGAAGAGCGCCGTCCGGGTCGGCAGGGGCGTGAGTCGCAGTCGTGCTCGGGTGACGACGGCCAGGGTCCCCTCTGAGCCGGTGATGAGGTAATTGAGGTCGAAGCGCTCGTTGTCGCCGTCGGCGCCGCATGTGCGGACCCGGGCGAGGTTATAGCCGGTGAGGAAGCGCTTGAGCTTTGGGAAGCGAGCCTCGATGAGCGCGCTCTGGGCGACGACGACGTCGTGGACCGTGCGATGCACCTCACCCACGCGGTCATTCCGCTCCTTGAGGGCCGTCAGGGCGTCCGGGTCGTCCACGGGCTCTGCCGTGAAGGCCGTTCCGTCGGCCAGCACCAGGTCCAGGCGCAGGACGTGCTCGGAGGTCTTCCCATAGACGCGCGAGCCTTTGCCGCAGGCGTCGGTGGAGATCATCCCGCCCAGCGTCGCTCGGCTCGACGGCGACAGGTTGGGGGCGAAGAAGACCCCATGCGGCTCCAGCCGGCGGTTGAGGTCGTCGAGAACAACCCCCGGCTGCACCTCCACCCAGCCTTCCTCCAGATTCACCGCGAGGATCCGGTCCATGTAGCGCGAGACGTCGAGCACCAGCCCGGTGGTGAGCGACTGACCGTTGGTTCCCGTGCCGCCGCCGCGCGCCGCGACCGACAATCCGTGGAAGCGTGGCTCGGCAACAAGCCCCAATACGCGCCCTACGTCCGCCGCATCGCGCGGGTACACAACTCCTTGCGGCAACAGCTGGTAAACGCTGTTATCGGTGGCCGTGACCAGGCGCGTGGCGTAGTCGGTCTTGATGTCGCCCGCGAACCCCGATGCGGCGAGCGCCTCGGTGAAGGCTTCATAGTCCCGCTGAACGGGCTCCAGCTGGGTCAGGCGAGGCAGCACGCGGCGCATTATAGGGACGGCCGGTCCGGTGGGAAGAGAAGACCCCACCCGAGAGGCTGGGGTCATGGCTCGAACCCCGGAAGCGGCAGGTTTTTCAGGCGTGGGAACGATTGTCCCCAGCCGGGCGTGTCAGTCCCCAGCAGATGAGGATTTGGAGCAGGTCATTTCTCGGCGGGCGAGGCCAAGTGCCCGAGATTGCGACAGTGGTGCGGATGGCACGAGGGTTGCTTTGGGACGGCGGCGTGGTCTAGGAGTGCCCGAGGAGGCGACGCGACATGATGGTGCTTCGAGCGATTCCCAAAATGGTGGCTGCGGCGATGCTGACGGTGGTCGGCGGGTGTGTGGACCACGGCCCCTACACCGAGTTCCACGCGGCGTACGACCTGCAATGCAACCGCGTCGCGCGGCTGATGGCCGAGCAGGAGGATGGGTTCTTCGGGTTGCAGGAGGAGCTGGACTGCGAGGCGGTGATTGCGGCCAACAGTCCCGCGGGTGCGGTGCAGGCGTGCACGTTCGAGCCGATGCCGCCCTGCGGGCTCGCCGCTGACGCGACCAACGATACGTCGACGGATGCTGCCGATGCGACGCAGGACGCCATCCCCGATGGGCCGGCCGAGGAGGTCGGGCCAACGCCCGACGTCGCAGTCGAGACGGAGGTCGCCGAAGAGACGGTGCAGGAGGTCGTGGGTCCCAACGGCGAGCCCGTGCTCTCGGCACCCGATGGGTCGGGCGGAGACATGGTCGTCACTGGGGATGGACCGGGTTACACGGCGCTGGTGACCGTGGGGCAGAGCCTGGCGGTCACCTTCCTGGCCGCGGACTCGGACGCGGACGACGTTCTGGTGATTCGGGTCGAGCGGACGGGCGGCACGCTCAGTGCGGAGCAGGCTGGATTTATCGAAACGCTCCCCTACGAACCTCCGGGCAGCACGTTCCCGCATCAGATCGCGCTGAGCGGGACTGCCGCGATGCCGGGCACCATCGACCTTCGGATCACGGTCCAGGATGGGCAAGGCGGCACCGACGAGCAGACGCTGACGGTCACCATCAACGCACCGCCGGTCATCGCCATGCCGGAGGGCATCGACGGAGGCGTCAAGCTGTTCGGTGAGCTTCCGACGCTGACGGGCAACGTGCTCCTCGATGCTCCGCTGGACCTGACGTTCACCGCCACCGACGCCGACGGCGACGACGTGACCGTCACCGTTGACGTCACCAGCGCCGGCACGCTGGATGGCGCCGAAGCCGGGTTCAACGAGACATTTCCGGTCGCGCCGGCTGCTATGGCCGGGACCACTTCAGCGAAGCTGACAGGCGCGGGGAGCGGTCCAGGCACCGTGGAGGTCGTGGTGACGGCAGAGGATGGGAAGGGCGGAACGGATAGCGTGACCCTCTGGCTGATCGTGAAAGCCGAGGGGTTCGACTTCAACGGTGACGGCTATCCCGACCTTGTTGTTGGTGCCTGTGACTCTGAACTGGCGGGGCCCTCCACGGGCGCAGTGTTCATCTACCTGGGGCAAGAGTTCTGGCAGCCTTCCCTCAACTCCTTCGATGCGGACGTCTCGATCACGGGCGTCGGGACAGACGAGGGCTTCGGGAAACAGATGACGTCGGGCGACATCAATGCTGATGGCTACTCCGACTTGGTGGTGGCGGCCCCTCAGTCGAATTCGTCAGGAACCGCCGCCGGAGAGGTCTATGTATTCTTTGGTGGGTCTTCTCCGGGTTCCAACCTCAGCGCAGCAAACGCGGATCTCAGGCTCATTGGAGCGTTCAAGAACGACAAGTTTGGGACGTCGGTGACCGTTCTGGACTTTGACGGTGATGGTTTTGGAGACATCGCTGTGGGCGCCCTCCTGGGTGGCAGCCCTTCACAGAACCAGAACGATGGCGCTGCCTATATCTTCCGCGGGGCAGCAGTGATGCCCTCCGTGATTGATGCCGACCTGGCCGATTTGAAGATCGAGGGCACAAGTGGAGGATTTCTGGCCGAACGGTTGGCTGCGCTACCCGACGTGACCGGAGATGGGCGCGACGAGCTGGTGGTGGCTGCCCCACACACCTTCCAATGGGCCCCTGTCGCCGGGGTCATCTACCTATTCTACGGGATGGAGATGATGTCTGGACCGTTGTTGGACTCGGCAGCCGACGTCACCCTTCAGCCGGGCGGTGCAGGAGGCAGGATGGGGGCGGAGCTTGCAGTAGTCGATGTGGACGCCGACGGATCTCCAGACGTCGTCTCCACGGATCCCGCGGGGGGGCCGACGGCAGGCAGTTGGAACGTGGCTGCCTTTCGGACGTCTGACACGCTACCTGCTGAGGTGGTGTGCTCCACCGCAGGCGCCTGTCGAAGTTGGTCTGTCCCCAACATCGATTCATCGGGCAATAAGATGAGCGTTGGCAACATCGGCGACTTCGATGGCGATGGTCATGCCGACCTCGGTGTCTTTGTCGCCAACCCCAAGCAGGTCCACGTCCTGCTCTCTGGAAGCGAGGCTGGAGGCGACTTGACGAGCGCTGTCCTCGTCTTGGACTGGATGCCGGAGGATGACGCTCTTGGCCTGGTCGCCTCCGTCGGTGATCTCAACGCTGACGGAAAGAGCGACTTCGCCGTCGCTGCGCCTGGCGTCCACAAGACGATGATTTTCTACGGAACCGACGCCGTGGAAACGACGCCCCAAAACGCCGCTGCCGGAGACATCGTCGTCTCCGGCAGCAGCGATTCGCTGGGCTGTAGCCTTATCCGCTAGTAGCACTCTCCAAGTTGGGTGCCGGACCCCCACGGACCGTACAGCGTCGGGTTCGCGACGCATACGGTTCCTGCGGGACAATCCGCGTCGGGGTCTGCCTCTGTGAGCGCACACATGTAGTTGCAATACGCGCCGTAGAAGTTGGTTTCGTTGCCCAAACACCAGGCGTTGGGACCACAGTACGCTCCGTAGTTGGTGGAGAAGTCTGTGTCTGGGCTCGCATTGCAGGGGGCCCCCTGTGCAAGAGGGAAAGCTTGGCCGTTGATGTCAGGTGGGTCTTCGACGCAGAAGTCCACAATCGGCCCAAAACAATGCCCGTTTTCGGCATCTTGAACAGGCTGTCCGCCGGGCGGAGGACCATCTAGGCACTCATAGCCACTGGGACAGGGACTGGCCACGCTGCAGGAGTTGTCGATGGGGTCCAGGAGTTCTCCCATGCGGCAATGCTCCCCGGCCGGGCAGGTCAGGGTGCCCTCATGGAAGGTGCAAGTGGGAATACAGGCGCCATAGTCAAGGGCGGTTCCGCTCAGCAAAACACCGGCGTCGCAGGTCTCACCGGAACCAGCTCCGGCGCAGACCCCAGGGTCAGCGCCAGTGGCCGCAGGGTCACAGGCGCGGTAGCAGACACCGCTGCAGATGTGGCCCGCCTCGCAGTCGCCGTTGGTGTCGCACGACTCTCCGGCGGCCACCTCGTCGCCCTGGAGCGCGATGCAGGTGCCGGTGGTCTGGTCGAGGTAGTTGGGCAGGCACCACTCGTTGGCGGCGCACTCGGTGCCCACGTACGGGGTGCAGGTCGTGGCGCAGACACCCGCATCGGCGAACCCGACGTTGGGCTGCTCGAAGGGCTGACAGCTCTCGCCCGCGTTGCTGCAGGGCAGGGTGGTTCCGTCCATGCTGCACTCGGGGGCGGTGCACTGACCGTCGATGCACCACAGGTCCGCTGCACAGTCCGACTGGCTCGTGCACGCCTCACCGGCCGCCGCGCTACCCTCGAAGACGCAGACGTTGCCGCCGTTGGCGCTCCACACCACGCACTTGGCGTCGGCGCCGCACTGGCCGTCGTCGAAGCTGTCGGTGCAGGTGGTCGGGCCACAGAAGCCGTTGGTCTGCCCGCCGTCCGCCGACAGGCACTGGAACGACGCCGTGCAGGGCGTGCCCGCGTCGCACTTGGGCCGGCACTCGCCGGTGTTGGTGCCGGTCTCGTCGTCCAGGCAGATGAAGTCGGGCCGCACGTACGGGTTCGAGGAGTCACACGGGACGCCATAGCCCTGACCCAGGCACTCGGTCGGCACGCAGGAGCCTGCCGGCGCACCATAGCCCTGGCAGTAGACGTTCGCGGGGCAGTCCGGGTGGACGTAGGAATCCAGCGCCCCCTCGGTCTCCGCGCAGAAGTGCCAGCAGGTCTTGGTGCTGCCGTTGCCGTCGTCGTAGCAGATCCCCTTGCCGGCGCAGAAGCTGTTGTCGGCAAAGCCACTACAGTCTCCCTGGTCCGCCACCGGCCAGTTGCTCTCCTGGCCCGCCGGGATGGGAACGCAGGTGTCCAGGCCACTGTTGAGCAGCTCGCCCATCACGCAGTCGGTGCCCGTCGGGCAGGTGATCGTGCCGCCGTGGAAGTCGCAGACCACCGGGCAGGAGCCCAGCGCAAGCGGGTTGCCGCCCTCGGTCAGCGCCTCACACACGGTCGCTGGGCAGGTGTCGCCCGGGCCTCCACCGGTCGCGGCCGGGTCGCACGCGACCACGCAGTAGCCGCCCGCGCAGATGCTGCCGGCCACGCAGTCGGCCGTGCTGTTGCAAAGCTCACCTTCGCCGGTCGTGCCCGGCGTCTGGCAGTAGCCACCAGCCAGGTCGGTCTCCGGCACGCACCAGTCGCTCGGGTCACACTCGCTGCCGTCCCACGGCGTGCAGGCCTCCGGGCAGGTGCCCGCGTCGGCGAATCCGGCACCCGCGCTGATGAAGATGGGGATGCACGGAACGTCCGCCGCGCAGGGCTGGCTGTTGTCGTTGGCCGAGCACTCGCCCACGACGCAGACGCCCGGGGACACGCACAGCAGGCCCTTCTGGCAGTTTGCCTGGGTGGTGCAGGCCTCGCCATCGGCGGCGGGCCCGTCGATCACACAGATGCTGGCGAACGAGTTGATGAGGCACTTGGCGCCCACACCACACTCGTCGAGGAACGAGGAGGTGCAGGTGTTGGGCGTGCAGATGCCGTCGTTCTCGCCCGGAGGCTTGGTGCAGGCGCGGCCGCTGCCGCAGTCGATGTTGGCGGTGCAGGTCTCGCGGCAGGCACTGACGCCGCTGCTGTTGGCGGTCACACAGGTCCAGCCAGTCTGAACGTTCGGGTTGGCCGGGTCGCAGGCGTCGCCGTCACTGACACCGTCACACTCGAACGTAATGACCACCTCGGCGTCGGCATCGGGCACAGCATCAGGTGTGGTGTCCGCGTCGGGTACAGCGTCCGGAGTCGCGTCGGCGTCCGGCGTCGCGTCGGGTACAGCGTCCGGCGTCGCGTCGGGTACAGCGTCCGGCGTCGCGTCAGCATCCGCCACCGCGTCCGCGTCCGGCGTTGCGTCTGCATCGGCCACAGCGTCGGCATCGGGCGTCACATCGCCCATCACCATATCGGGCGCAGCGTCTGCATCGGCAACCGCGTCGGCGTCGGCGGTGGCGTCCGCGTCGGCCACGGCATCCGCATCCGCCACAGCGTCAGCGTCCGCAGTCGCATCGGCGTCCGCAGTCGCATCCGCGTCCGCAGTCGCGTCGGCGTCCCCGGTCGCATCCCCGTCGCTGGCATCCGTAGCGTCACCGCCACCGCCGTCTCCGACCGGGATGTCGTCCTGTGCGTCGCCCGCGTCGGCATCACCGACCGGCACATCGCCGCCATCGGCGTCCCCAGTAGCGTCCGCATCACCGGTGGTGTCGGCGTCCGCGTCTCCAGGAACATCCGTCGGTACGTCGGTGGGCGTGTCCGTCGGCACGTCGCCGGGAGTGTCGGGATCCACGTCCACCGTCGCGTCCGCATCCGGCTCCGCATCGGGATCCGCATCGGGGTTGACGGTCCCGTCGCCCGTGACGTCCACCAGCGTGCTGTCGGGGCCACCATCGGCGGTCGGCGTGATGTTGGTTTCTTCGTGACAGCCCACGAAGGCCAGCGAGGCCAAGGCCAAGGCCAGCAAAGTCGATTGCCTGATACTCACGGTTTTCTCCCGCGTCCTTCCCAGATCAGCGCTTGTTGGGGGCGTTTCTCACGCCGCGAGTCGCAGTATACGGTCGCCGCTCACCAGATGCTAACGCACCCGTTTGCTTCGTCTCCGTTACCAACGAAGCCGATATCGATCGCCTTTAGGTCGCTGGAGCGAGTTTTTTTCGGCTCAGTTGCAGGTCAGGGAGACGGTGAAGTCGCCCTCATCCCCCAGGAACCCGTCGACGACGACGAAGTAGCGCACGCCGCCCACCGCGTCGAACGTGGCGGAGCTGTCGCCGTAGGCCACGCAGGACTCGGGGTTGCAATAGCCGTCCTGCTCCTGGAGCACGATGAGATCCAGGTCGACGCCCGTCGCCAGGCCCGAGAGATCCACCGTCACGCTCCCGTCCGCAGGGGCGTCGAAGCGGTAGGTGTACTCCTTGCCACTGGTTCCCCAGGGCAGGCATGCGTAGTTGTCGATCTCGGCGGTGGCGTTGACGGTCGTCCAGGTGTCGCTGTCGTTGCAGCTGAGGAAGAAGTCGGCCACCTGGCCGCAGCTGGGGCAGGATCCCGCAGCGAGGCAGTCGCCGTCTTCGCAGTCGGCCAGGCCATCGCCGTCATCGTCGGTGCCGTTGTCGCAGACCTCAGTGGTCGTGGGCGGCTGGCAGTTGGTGTTGCAGGTCCAGCCACTGGGGCAGTCGGTGCCCGAGGTGCAGGGCAGCGTGCACACGCTGTTGTCGCACAGAAGCCCGTCGAGGCAGTCGGCGGTGTCGGTGCAGTTCTCGGCGCAGACGCCGCCGACACAGCTGTGCCCGGTCTCACAGTCAGCCGCGCTGCTGCACTCGGGGGTGCAGGTCAGGCCCAGGCACTGGTAGCCGGTGGGGCAATCCGCCGTATCGGTGCAGCCCCCCACGCAGACGCCGCCAGCGCCGCAGAGTTGGTCCCCGGGGCAGTCGGCGTCGGCGGTGCAGCCGGCCGAGCACAGCCCGTCGAAGCAGTCCTGCTGCTCGGGGCACTCGAAGTCAAAGGTGCAGGTGTCCGAGCAGATTCCGCCGCTGCAGGTGCCCGAGGTACATGTCGTCGTGCACGTATCGGCGCAGGCGCCGGCGACGCACACCTGGCTGGCGCCACAGTCGCCGTCCACGTTGCAGGCAGGGCAGCTGCCGACGCCCAGGCAGTCGGTGTCGGCGCAGTCGGTCGCGCCGTCGTTGTCGTTGTCCTGGCTATCGCTGCAGTTGGTCTCGGCACTGTTGTCGCTACAGGCCACGTTGATGGTGAAGCTGCCGTCGGCGCCGTTGAAGCCATCGACGACGAAGAAGTAGGTGGTGCCCGGCGTGGCCGAGAAGGTCGTGCCTGCGCCCAGCGTGTAGCCGATGCACTGGTCCGAGTCGCAGCCGGCACCGGTGTCCTCGATGACCATCACGTCGGTCGAGGCGCTCTCGTTGGACAGGGACACCGTGACGTCCGTGGCCACCGGGGTGTTGAAGCTGTAGGTGTACTCTGGACCGGCATAGCCGAAGCTGTTGCAGCTGTAGTCGTCCTCGGCATCGGTGAAGCCGGTGGCGCTCGTGTTCGACGTGTCGCTCGCCCCACAGCCGATGGGGATCGCTGGCGCGCAGCTCGGGACCGCGCAGGCGGGGTCGTCGGCGCAGTCGGTGTCGAGGCAGTCGATGGCGCCGTCGCCGTCGTCGTCGACGCCGCCGGTGCACTCGGTCTCTACGGTCGGCGTGCAATTGACGCCGATGGTGTAGGCCCCGGTCTCATCCTCGCTGTTCCAGCCGTCCACCACGAAGTGCCAGACCTCGCCCTGCAGCATCTGCTGGGTGACCGTCGCGAACCCGTAGTCCACGCAGTCGAGGGGGTCGCAGCCGTCGCCGTCGCTCTTGAGCACCATCAGGTCGGTGATGGCCCCCTCGTCGCTCAGGGCCACGGTGAACTCGCCGTCATAGGGCGCCGTGAAGGTGTAGGTGTACTCGGACGCCGGGTAGCTGAAGCTGTTGCAGGGGTAGCTGTCGATGGTGTCGGTGCTGCCGAACGACCCGGTGTTCCAGGTGTCGCTGCTGCCGCAGGTCAACGTCCAGGACGGCTCGCAGGCCCCGGGGCAGGTGTTCTGACCCGGCTGGCAGACACCCGCCTCGCAGGCGTCGCCATCGGTGCACGGGTCGCCGTCGTCGCATGCCGCCGTGTTGTCGGCGAACACGCAGCCGACCTGCGTATCGCAGCTGTCGTCGGTGCAGGCGTTGCCGTCATCGCAGGTGACCGTACCCACACCCAGGCAGGTGCCGCCCGAGCAGCTGTCGTTCTCGGTGCAGGCGTTGGCGTCGCTACAGGGCTTGCCGTCCTGCGCGTTGACCAGCGAGCAGGTGCCGTCGGCCGGGTTGCACGTGTTGGTGCGGCACTCGTTGTCCTGGCTGGGGTCGCAGGTGACGACGGTCTGCGGGTCGACAACACACTTGTTGGCGACGCAGATGAGGGTGCCGTTGCAGGTATCCCCGTCCTCGAAGGTTTCGCACTCGGCGTCGCTGGTGCAGACGCACTCGGCGCTGGGGGTGCCGCTGCAGGCACCCTGGGAGCAGATGTCGCCGGTGGTGCAGTCGTTACCGTCGTCGCACGGGGCCGAATTGAAGGTGCTGGTGCAGCCGGTGGCGGGGTTGCAGGTGTCGTTGGTGCAGGGGTTGCTGTCGTCGCAGTTGACGTCGGTGCCACCGCAGGTCCCGTCGACGCACACATCGTTTTCGGTGCAGGCGCTGGCATCGTCGCAGTCCGTACCGTTGACCACGTCGTCGATCACGCAGGCGCCGGTCTGCGGCACGCAGGTCGCGGTCTGGCAGGGGTTGTCGGTGCTGCACTCGACCACCGTGGCCGGGTTGATGACGCACTGGCTGTCCACGCAGGACGGGGTTCCGTTACACAGGTCGCCATCGTCGGTGCAATCACTGTCCGTGGTGCAGCTGCAGGCGGGGTCCGGGGTGCCGGCACAGGCGCCAGCCGCGCACGCGTCGTTGAGCGTGCAGGGGTCACCGTCGTCGCAGCCGGCGGTGTTGTCCGTGTTCACGCAACCGGTCGCCGTGTCACAGCTGTCGTCGGTGCAGGGGTTGGCGTCGTCGCAGGGGACGATTTGACCCATGCACGTGCCGGACATGCAGGTGTCGTTCTGGGTGCAGGCGTCGCCGTCGTCGCAGGCGCTGCCCTCGAGGGCGGGCTGAATCGAGCACTGCCCGGTGGTGGGCTCGCAGATGTTGCTGGTGCAGGCGTTGCCGGTGGGGTCGCAGGTCACGACCGTGGCCGGGTCGGGCAGGCAGACGCCGTTGTCGCAGATCAGGGTGCCGTTGCAGAGGTCACCGTCTTCGAACGCGGTGCAATCGGCGTCAGTGGCGCAGTTGCAGGCGGGGTCCGGGGTGCCCACGCAGGCGCCGCCGGAGCAGGCGTCGCCCGAGGTGCACAGGTCGCCGTCGTCGCAGGCGTTGGTGTTGTTGGAGTAGACGCAGCCGGTGGCGCTGTTGCAGCCGTCGTCGGTGCAGGCGTTGCCGTCGTCACAGGCGGTCGGCGCGCCGGTACACTCGCCAGCCTGGCAGCTGTCGTTCTGGGTGCAGGCGTCGTTGTCGTTGCAGCTGGTGCCGTCTTCCACCGGGGTCGCCTCGCAGGCGCCGGTGGCGGGGTTGCAGCTGTTGACCTTGCAGGGGTCGGTGGAGGGGGCGCACTCCACGACCGTCGTCTCGTCCACCAGGCACTGCTTGACGGTGCAGATGAGGGTGCCGTTGCACGCGTTGCCATCGTCGAACTGGGCGCAGTCGTTGTCGACGTCGCACTGGCACAGCGGGTTGGCGTCACCCACGCACTCGCCGTCCACACACCGATCGGCGGTGGTGCACAGGTCGCCGTCGTTGCAGCCACCTTCGACAGGCGCGAACACGCAGCCCTGGGCGCTGTCGCAGCTGTCCTGGGTGCAGGGGTTGTCGTCGCTGCAGCTCAGCGCCGTGCCCTGACAGGTGCCCGCAACACATTTGTCCTCGGAGGTGCAGGCGTCACCGTCGTCGCAGCTGGGCTGGTCACTGCGCGCGCGGAGCATGCACTGGTTTGCCTGGCTGTCGCAGTACGCCTCGAAACACTCAGGGATCTCCACGTTCTGGCAGTCGAAGTCCACCGAGCAGGGCTGGGTGGTCACCGGCGTATCGCCCGAGGTGTCGGGCGAGGGGGTGTCGCTGGTCGCGTCAGGGCCGGAGCCGTCCGGTCCGGACCCATCGGGGCCGGCGTCGGGGAGGGCGACGTCGTTGTCCACCAGGTCGGTGAAGCCCACCACATCAGGGCCCGTCGGCGTCGTGGGCGGCGGGTCGTCCGGGCAGCCGGCGAGCACGAGGCAGCCGGCCGTGATGACGAGGTAGGAGAGGCGCGTAGAATGTAGGCCAGATCGCATCTGAATCCCCCAGGCAAATCGGTGCGGGAAATTAGTGGATCCCAGGCCTCGGACTCAAGGGAAAAGCCCCAACCTCCGATATGGGGTATGTTTACGCCGCATGCGCCTGCTCAAGCCCCCCGCCCAGCTCACCATCGCTGACCACGACACCGTCGTGTTTCTCGCCGGCAGCATCGAGATGGGGCGCGCCGAGCCCTGGCAAGAGCGGGTCACCGAGGCGCTGAGCGGTACCGCGGCCGTGGTGCTCAATCCACGCCGCGACGACTGGGACGCGAGCTGGCAGCAGACGCTGCAATCGCCCCAGTTCGTTGGCCAGGTGGAGTGGGAGCTGGACGGCCTGGACCGTGCCGACGTCATCGCCTTCTACCTACAGCCGGGGACACGCTCTCCGATCTCCCTGATGGAGCTGGGGCTGCATGCCCGCACGGCCTCCGCGGTTGTCTGTTGCCCCGAGGGGTTCTGGCGCAAGGGCAACGTGGACGTTGTCTGCCGGCGGTATGGCATCGAGCAGGTGACGGACCTGGAAGCGCTGTGCGCTGCTGTTCGGGGGCGCGTCGAGGACCGTCGATGAGATGGGTGTCGCTGCTACCGTTGCTTCTTCTGTGGAGCAGTCCGGGGTGTGTCGAACTCAGCGAGCTGAAACCTGTGGTCACCGAGCCCGACGCCTCAGGGGATATCGTGCCTGGGGACGTTACGACCGTCGACGTCCCGGATACGGGACCGCCGGATCTGCCGTTGGGGACCGCAGATGCGTACGTGGCGATCACCGCGGGCGCCACCTTCTCGCTCGTGCTTCGTGGCGACGGCCTGGTCTACGGCTGGGGCGCAGCAAACAATGGTGAACTTCCCTCGTCCGCGGCCGGCGCCGGCTCGGGGCCAAGAAGGCTGGACCTGCCTCCCGCGGTCCGCATCGCCGCGGGGGCCGACCACGCGTGTGCGATGACGCCGGACCGGCAGGTGCTCTGTTGGGGCAACAATCGCTGGGGGCAGGTGGGTACCTCGGGTGGCGACCCGGTGGTGACCCCAACGGTGGTCTACGCCGGCGCCGACGCCGTCTACGCCGGACCGAGCGCGACGTGCGTGACCAGCGTCGTGACGGGCGCCCTGGAGTGCTGGGGGCGGCCGCTGGACGACAAGGACCCGATTCAAGCGAGATACTCGGATCCAGAGCCCACCGGGCTTTCTGGCGCCACTGAGGTCCACATCGGCGACGGACACATCTGTGCATTGGTCAATACCGAGTTGTTCTGCTGGGGGGACAACAGCCAGGGCGCGGTGGGGGTCGGCGCGGACGCTGGGGACTTCGTACCCACCCCTGCGCGTGTTGACTTGGCCGCGGTCACTCTCATAGGCGGCGGCAACAAGCATTCATGTGCTGTCGACAACACGTTCGAGCTGCTGTGCTGGGGGGACAACGACCAGCTTCAGCTCGGGCTCTCGCAGGTGACCCAGGATCAGTTCGAGCCTCGCGCCGTGCCGGTCCCCAGTTTGAGCGACGTGGCCGCCATCGCCGGCGGCGCGCGCCACAACTGTGTGCAAGACGAAGTCGGCGACGTGTTCTGCGCGGGCGACAACGTCTACAAGTTCTCGAGCATCGACAAGCAGCTGCCACTTTGGGACCTCGGGGCGCGAGAAGACCTGCCCCGAGTCGCCCTCATCACCAGCGGCAGGGCCCATATGTGCGGCGTCTCGCAGCTGGACAGCAGCGTTTGGTGTTGGGGTGACAACAGCTCGGCCCAGATGGGCACGGGCGGCCCACCTCAGCCCAGCGACCCGGTTCAGGTGCCGCTACCGTCGTTTCCATGACTCTCTGACGGCTCAGAAGCGGGCCCAGATTCCCGTGTGCACGTGTTGCGGTCCTCCCGACAGATTCACCCCGGCGCTCGGGGCGTCTTCGCTGTCCACGACCCGCCAGATGATCCCACCGACAAGCGCCGCCACGCCGGCTCCCAGGAGAATCACCCCGGCTGGGTTGAGCGCTCGAATGTCGTCCGCCAGTCCCCGGGCCTGTACGTTTGCCTCGGGTTGCTCGCTGATGGGAACCAGCGCCTCGAACTGGTCCACCTTGTCGAACATGATCGCCAGGCTCACGGCACCCGCAACCGCAATCGCTGCGCCCGCGCCGATGAGCACCCAGGGCCCGGGGTTGGGGGCCGCGGTCTTCATGGCTGGGGGCGTGGTCACAGTGGGGGAGGGCAGCACCTGAGGGGTCTTGGGAAGCACCACCTGGACGTTGTAGCGCTGGCCGACGGCCGCGTCGATCTGGCGGACCAGGGCGTCGTGCCCATCGCGGTTGAGCTGGAAGGAGCGCGGCCCCGACCTCACGTAGGTGACGAACGGTGTCACTGCGGCCGGCCCGCCAATGATCTCCGGGGATCGCCCGTCCACGGTCACCCGTGCCCCCGACGGCGTGGTCGTCAGTTGTACCAGGGCGTGGGTCTTCAGCACGGTGGGCTCCAGGCGCTCCACCTCGCGAGCGGCGTTGGCCCTGCGTGTCAGCCAATCGCTGTTGCTCGTCTTGCGCGAGACCTCGAGAAACGCACGGTAGTACTGGACGGCCGGCAAGATTCTGCCGCTGAGTTCGTTGGACAGGGCCATCCCCAGGAGCGCGCGCCACCGCACCTCAGCGTCGCCCGGGGCACTGGCCAGGCAGGCGCGGAAGATGGGAAGGGCCGAGGCGGGCTCACCGGCCTTGAGGAGATCGCGCGCCGCGTCGAAGCGTTTGCAGGGGGCCACGGTGGAGGGCGCCGGCGCGGCTGACAGGGTCAGCAGCAGCACGCCCAGCAGCGCGCTAGTCATTCCGAAAGGCCCCGTGGTCGATGTCCAACGCGTCGGCCCAGCGGTACAGAGTCTTGCGGCTCACGCCGAGAGCAAGCGCCGCGTCGGTCATGTTGCCGTGGTGGGTTTTGAGGACCTCGACGAGGGCCTCTTTGGTGGGGCGTCGTCGGCGGCGCTGGGTCTCCCATCCAGGTTCTGAAGCGCTGGCCGTTGCGGGCCGGGCGCTCGTGGCCGGCGGTGCCAGCGATGTGGCCTGCTCTGTGAGCAGCCGCTGAACCGCTGCCGTCAGGGGCAGAATATCCTCTTCTGCGTCGGCCAGAGCCCGCTGGACCGCAGCGTGCAGCTCGCGGATGTTGAACGGCCATGTGTGACGCATCAACGCCGCCGACAGCTCCGGTGCCAACCTCATGGGGCGCCCCGCGAACCGCGACGCGGCTTCCCTCGCCAGGGCCGGGATGTCCTCGGGACGCTCCCGAAGGGGTGGCAGCTCAACCACCCACTGAGCCAGGCGAGCCCACAGGTCAGGACGGAACCGCTCCTCCGCCACAGCGGCCCTGATGCCGGGCTGGCAGGCAGCCAGGAACCGAACGTCGGCCTCCTGCTCACGGTCCGATCCCACGGGCCTGTACCGCCGGGTCTCCAAGAGGCGCAGGAGACTTGCCTGGAAGGTGGCTGATGCGTCCGCCACTTCGTCCAGCAGCAGCGTCCCCCCGCGGGCTGCTTCGAGCAGGCCTCGTCGCCGCTCGTGGGCCCCTGTGAAGGCACCCCGGACATGACCAAACAGCTCGCTGGCCAGCAGGGCGTCCGAGACGCCGGCGCAATTGAGCGCCACCAGGGGGCCTTTCCGTCCGCTCTTGCGATGAAGGGCTTCCGACACCAGCTCCTTTCCGGTCCCGGTCTCTCCGAGGATCAGCACCGTCACGTCGCGCTGGGCCGCCGCGCGGACCTCCTTGGCGACGCTCCCCAGCGCGGGCCCGATACCGATCATTGTGGGGATGTTGGGCGGTGGAAAGGAGGGGGGCGCCGTGATCAGGGCGACCACGACGTTGCCTACCGCGAGCACGTCGCCCACAGCCACATCAACGCTGCCCAGCAGGGGCGTCCCGTTGACGAACGTCCCGTTGCGGCTGCCCAGATCGGTGACGGACATGCGGTCGCCATGCCGCTCGATCAGCGCGTGGCGCCGGGAAACGAGTTCGTCCTCGAAGGCGCCCGGAAGGCAACACTCAGCAGCACGCCCCATCAGCAGCTGGCCGCCATCCGGGATCACACGACTGGCGCCGACGATGCCCGAATCGGGATGGTCAGCGATCACAAGATGTGGCTCGGGTTGGCTTCCCATGCGGCTGCGCCGCGGTTTGGTGTCGGTCCTGGTCAGGTCATCGGTCATATGGCCGCAGCATGGTAGCATCGCCTCATGTCGAGCGCCCCTGTCGCCCGGCGGTCTTGTCCGTCGTGCGGTCGTATGTACCCCGGAGACGAGCGTTTCTGCTCCCACGACGGTGAGGAACTGAGCACCGTAGAGGTGCGGGATCCGCTGGTTGGTGAGGTGCTCGGGGAGCGGTTCCGGGTCCAGGAGCGACTTTCGGCCGGAGGCATGGGCCGCGTCTATCGCGCCGAGCAGACCTCCATCAGCCGGTCGGTGGCGATCAAGGTGCTTCACCCGGGTCAGGCCGCGGATGCGACCGCGATCGCCAGGTTCGAGCGGGAGGCACGCGCCATCGCCGCGCTCAGGAGCCCTCACACCGTCCGGGTGCACGATTTTGGGCCAGCAGCCAGCGGCGAGTTCTTCATGGTCATGGAGCTGCTTGAGGGACAGACGCTCAAGCGCAAGCTCCTCGAGCAGGGGACGCTCAGCGTCGACGAGACGGTTCGAATCCTCGCGGCGGTCGGTCGGTCCCTGGGAGAAGCGCACGTCGAGGGGATCGTGCATCGCGATCTGACGCCGGCCAATATCTTCCTGGCGGAGAGCCATGACTATCCGGAGTTCGTGAAGGTCCTCGACTTCGGGATCGCGTCCTGGATGGACGAAACCGGGCCACGGCTCACCCGAGGCAGCGGCGTCGTGGGGACGCCAGCCTACGTCGCGCCCGAGCGGATCGGGGGAGCAGAGGCCAGCCCGGCAAGCGACATCTATGCCCTGGGTGTGCTTGCCCACGAGTGTCTCACCGGCCGAGCGCCCTTCGTTGCTGATACCGCGGAGGCGCTCTTCGAGCTGCAGCTTCGTGCGGAGCCGCCGCCGCTTCCCGAGAGCATCCAAGGTGCCCTGGCCGCCTTGGTCATGCGCTGTCTCGCCAAGGCGCCGCAGCTACGGCCACGAAACGGCGACGCCTTTGTGGCCAGTCTGGAGGCGGCCGCCTCCTCGGCAGGACAGCCGCTGGCCGTCACGGGTGAGGCCTCGGTGCCCCGGACGTTGGTCGCCGAGGCGCTGCGTGGACACACCGAAGAGGTGGTCAGCCCCAGTGCGCCCAACCGCAGCCGGGGCCTTTGGGGAGCGGCCGCGGCCCTCGTCGTCGGCGTGGGGCTGGGGTTTGTCCTGGGGCGACTGCCGGGGGAGGCTCCTGCCCAGCCGGGGGCCGCGACCGTGCCCGCGGCGCGAGCGACGCCGGCGGTCGACACGACGGACGAGCGGCCTGCGCCGGCGCCACGGGCCCGGGAAGTGCCTGCTCCCATCGAGGCCGCGACGTCTTCCGTCGAGGCTGCGACTCCGGTACCTGGAGCCACCGACACGGGCGATGGCGAGGCAGCCCGACCGAAGCTCGCCGCCGACGAGTCAGGCGCCGCCCTGCCGGAGAGCGGAGGCGCGGTTGGAAAGGCGAGGGCAACGATGCGTCGGACCGCCAAGAAGAGGGCGCCGAAGCGCTCCAAGCCTACGTTGGAAAAGGCACCCGCCGCGTCCGCCGAACCCAAGCTTCCGGACGACACCCGAAAGAAGATCGACGGCTTCCTGAAGTAGCGTCTATTTGGTCCAGGCTACCGTCAGGAAGCCGGCCTGCACGCTCTTGCCCTCGATTCCCGGAATCGGGACCGGCTGTGCCCAGCCCGCCACGATGTGCCATTGCTCGTTGTCGCTGTCGTCAAGGGTGACGCCGAGCGCCGCCGTGACAGCCGGTGCGTTCCATTGGCCCAGGAAGGTGCCAAAACGGCCCGTCACGTCGAGGCTGACCCCTTCGACCAGGCGGAAGCTGGCGTGAAGGCTCCCTCCCACGCCCCAGTCGACCATGACCGGGGATACCGTGAGGTCCGTCGACACTGCCAGCGAGGCGGGTGAGCCCTTATCGCGCCCGACGAGGCCGTACTTGGCGCCAAGGCTGATGCCAAAGGAAGGCAGCTGAAAACCAACCTGCAGCTCTGCGCCGCTTCCCAGGCCAATACGGCCCCATCCGCTCAGATAGGGGAGCGGATAGTACTGCAGCTCCACCGTCTCGGCGGCAGACGACTTGCCGTCCGGCTCGTACACCGTCTCCTCGTCCAGGCTGACGATGAGGCCACCGCCGACGCCGTAGCGTGTCTGGCCGTCCGGCACGATGCGGGCGTCCTGGAGCATGGGCAGCGGCATACAGCCGCTCAACTCCAGCAGGGCAGCGACGGACAGCAGAAGGCGAGCGGGTGTGCGCATGCCAACCAGCGTCGCACGAGCCCCGACGGGCGGCCATTTTTCAGGTGCCGGTGCTGGCTACAGGCTCTTGCAGCACCGCACGCCGAAGTTCTGCGAGGCCGTCCCGACCCCTGCTGCCTGCCGCGCATCGGACCGGATCGAGGCGGCGTCAGAGATGTAGCCACCTCCCCGTCGGACCTCCTGGGCCAGGCAGTCGGTGTCCCACACGCTACCGTCGGTGGGGGCGCCCGAGAGGCTGTTGTGCCAGCAATCGGCGACGATCTCGCCGACATTGCCCGCCATATCGTACAGGCCGTACTTGCTGACGCCGCCGGGGTGGGTGCCGATGGGCTGTGGCCCGCCGGTTCCGCAACCGTTTCCGCCCGCAGGCAGGTAGGAGAAGCTGGCAAATCCTTCGCACGTGGGCGTGTCACTGCCCCAGGGGTAGGGCGGCATGTTCGACGGGCACGGGTCATCGTGGAATTCGCACCCGCCGCGGGCCGCCACCTCCCACTCGGCCTCCGAGCAGAGACGCTTGCCCTGAGCCTCACAGTACGTCTGGGCTTCCCCCTGGGTGATGCAGTTGACCGGGTAGTCGTCCTTGTCCGCGACGACCTGGCTACCGTTGGAGCCACCTGCCTCCAAGGTGCACTGGACCGAGCCCAGGTTGGCTGGGGCGGTGCAGCCGGAGGCGTCGACGCAGGCCTGATACTGGGCCGCCGTCACCTCGTACTGGTCGATGGCGAAGGCTGCTCCGAAGGTCACTTTGAAGGCGGGCTGGTTGGTGGACGCCGTGCACTCGTTGGCGGTGATGGCGTTGCAGCCCATGTAGAACTCGGTCGCTGGGATGTGCACCATCCCCAGGCTGGCGTCCACGCAGAAGCCGTTGTCGCAGGCAAACGGTGCGGTGCAGGTGACGCCGTCGCAGGGGTCGGGGCCGACGACTTCGGCCGACACCTCGCCGTCCACTTCCGCGCCGTCGTCGGGCGTGTCCGGAGCGTCGGGCATGGGCTCTGCGACGTCCACAGCCTCAACGACTTCCACGGTCTCTGGGGCCTGCTCCGGCTGCAGCTCGGGCTCCGGTTCGGGCGTGGGATCGGGGTCCGGGGTCGCATCGGGCTCGGCGTCCGGCTGCGCCACGTCGGGCTCGGCGTCTGGCTGAGTCGTATCCGGGGTGGATCCCACCTCGACGCAGACCTTCCCCTGAGCAAGGCCGGTATCCATGCAGATCCAGCCGTCACCACACTGGGTGTTGTTCAGGCAGCGGTACTGGACGCCGCCGTCAATAGGCAGCGTCTCGTTGCAGGCCAGCGCTGATGAGGCCGTCAGCGCCACCAGCCACACGAGTACGCGCGGGAGCGTCGTGGATTCGTTCTGCTTGACCGAGGTCTTGGACACCAGGCCTCCGAGCCATCGAAGTGATTGCTTGCCCACCGTTATGCCTGTTCCGTTGCGGGACGTCGACATGGACACGGTGCGCGGCCGGAGTGTAACGAAGGGGCCAATGACACAGCAACACAGCCTCGGTCCCGAGCTTCGCGTGCGCGCCGGGCAGGGCCATGCGCTGGCCCGCTGGGCCTGTGGTGTCTTGGCTGACGCCGGCGTGCAGGCGGCGCCCATCAAAGGCGTGCTGCTCAACGCCACGGTCTACAGGACGCTTCCCCCATGCCCGGTGGGGGACGTCGATCTGCTGGTGGTCCCCAGCCAGTTCGACCCCGCGGAGCACGCGCTGGCGGCAGCGGGTGCGGAGCGCATAGACGCGCAACGGCATGCGTCGACCTGGCGGGTGCCAGCGTTTCCGTTGCTGCTGGACCTGCATCGGGAGTTGATCGATCCCGCCTGGTTTGCGCTTTCGGCGGATGGGGTCATGCGTCGTGCGACGACGTCGGACGCGCCGTTTGCTCCAGTTTCTGTGGCGCTGCTGGACGCCTACGACGTGTTCGTACATCTGGTGGCCGATTTCGCGAAGTCGCGGCGCGGGGCCCGCTTCTTCGAACGCCTTCGAGACCTGCGCGTGTGGGCTCGCGACCATCGACTCGACCCCATTCTGTGCGCGCAGCGGCTTCATCGATGCGGGGTTCAACGAGCCGCCCGCTACGTCCTCGGAGTAGCCAGCCAGCGCGAGGGGGACCGGTTCGCCGCGAGCGTCGTCGCGGCGCTTCCCGCCGATCCCCTCGGCGAACTCCTCGCGGCATTGGCCCAGCGCGGCATGCAGTGGCGTCCCGATGGTGACGTGGCCACGCTGCTGCTCGGGCACGCACTCAACACCACGTTGCCTCGAGGGGCCCGGTCACTCCTCCGGGCGACCCTCGCTCCGAGGCTCCAACGTCACGTACGGCCACGCCCCACGTAGCCCCCATCGGGTCGGCCTGCCGAGGTCCCGGCCGGCCTGCTCGACCTCCTCGAAGGTCAGGGGCTCGGAGAACCCACCCCAGTGAGCGTACTTGACGGCTCCGCCGCGCCGGGGCACCCCCCGAAGCCGACCCAGCGGCTCGCCGATGAGGCGCCCCCACCGCTCGGCACGTCCGACGCGGTGGCGGTGACGCATGTAGAAGCTCGCCAGCAGAGGTCCTGTGCAGTGTCTGTCCGCGGCCTTCCAGATGACCCGCCGAACCGGTGCGCTCATGACATGGCTGAGGCTGCCCCAGCCAAGCACGACCGCGTCGTACGTGTCCGCAAGGGCGATGTTTCCCGTCACGAAGTCCTCGTAGCTGGCCTGTATGGTGCGGCAGCGAGGGCCCTCGGCTTGTCGGAGCTGGGCGAACGCCGCATCCGCCGGTTCAAACGCGTCCACCGCGTATCCCATCGTCACCAGTGCGCGTACCTCGCGCCCACCACCGGCCGCGCAGACCAGCACAGTGGCAGGGGGAGGCGGCAGAGCCACGGCGTACCAGTCTTCCTCCCAGCCACGCAGGCCGAAGTCGGCCCAGCCCGCGGTGTGCGACCGGTCATAGAGAGCCACCGTGATGGCGGACAGCTCATCGTCGGTGAGCGCCGACGCCAGAGCCGCTCCGGTGGCGTTGGCCCACGCCGATGAGGCGCGCTGGATGGCGGTGTTCACCCGCGCGCTGGCGACCATCGCCGTGGAGAGCAGTCGCGCCGTGAGCGACCGGCGGCCCGAGCGGTCCTCTGTCACGCGTCCTCGAAGAGACACGACTCAAGGAGGTCGAGCGCGGTCTCGGGGGTGGCCCAGGTGAGGGCGTACCCAGGGCGCAGACCCCCTACCCAGCGCACCGGTCCCGCTGGCCATTCGAAGGCGGCGGTCACCAGCGCTGCCGCGGTTTCGCCGGGACCCAGAGCTCGTATCTGGTCATCGTTGCCCTGGGCCACAGTCACCACGTGGACGTCGCCTACCGCGACAGGGGCGTCAGCCCGCTGTTCGTCTGGCACGACGAGTGCTGGCTGCTCGACGGGGTCACTTGCCGGGCCGAGCACCCATTCAAAGCGCGGTAGGTGTGCCAGACGGTCGATGACGGCGGCGCCCCTGGGAACCGGGTCGAACTGCAAGGCTCGCGGAACGCCCCAGAAGCGGCGACCGTCGGTGGCGGTGAGGTCGTCGGTGAAGTACCGCCAACCGCGCTGCAGCGCGGCCAGGCAAAGCGAGCTCTTGCCGCCGCCTGAAGGGGCTGCGAAGACGACGCCGCGCCCACGGTGGACCATCATCCCGGTATGCATGAGCAACGCGCCGGCCTCCCGATGCCAGGGGATGAACCGGTCGTACAGGCAGGTTTCGGCGGCTTTGAGGTGGATCGACGCCGGGTGGCGTTGGGGGAACGTCACGCCGTCAATGCGGGTTCTGAAGTCGCCTTGTGGGTCGGGCTCGAGCACCAGCGTCGTTCGGTGGCGCGTCGGTATCACCGGTGTGCGGCATCCTGCCCACCGGCGGAGCAACTCCGCCTGCATCCCGGGCGCGGCGACCTCGTCGAAGGCAAACTCGACGGCCACGTGCGAGATGTGGATCACGGCCGCCAATCGACCAGGTTCTGTTCCCGCAATGTGTCGATGAACGCTGCGACGTCGTCCTCGACCTGCTCGCGTTCCGCAGGGAGGTGCTCGACGACCAACTGTGCGATTTCGACGACGCTACGCTGCCCGTCGATGAGGGTCCAGACGCCGGCGCCCACGTCGTTGAGCACCAGGAGCCGCCCGCCTGCCTGATCGTAGAGCACGGTGTCGCCGCGTTCGTCGACCTCGCTGACAGGTCGGTCGCTTCGGATGGGGACACGGTTTGAGTCAGTCATGCGGCCATGTCTCCAAACGGGGTCGAGCTGGCTCCGCCCCGCAACAGCTCGGCGCGGAGCTGGCACTGCCAGCAGCTCAGGCTGCGCGCCCAGCGTGATGAGCGTGCGACGGCGTTGGTGGCGCAGGGACCCACCGGCTGGCGGTCGTTGACGATGCTCGCCAGACGCCGCTGGCGGATGTCGCCAAGCACGAACGCACGGCTGAATATGCAGGGATAGACGCGACCGTCGTAGCTGACCGCGATGCGACCAAAGAAGCGCTGCCTCGAGCCATGTTCGCTGGACGGGCCGGCGGCACCGTCGAGCAGCTCCAGCTCGGCGGAGCCACGCCCCACAGCTCTGGAGGCGTCGACCGAAATACGCTCTGGCCGGACTCCGAGCTGACCGAGAAGGGCCCGGGTCTCCGAGACGTGGCCGGCGTTCAGCGGGGTCACCACCATGCCTATGCGGACGTTCGAGCCCCCTTCAATGGCGCGACGGATGGCCTGGGTCGTGCGTCGCCAGCTCCCCGGGGTTCGGGTGATGCGGTCGTGGCTGCCCTCATCATGGCTGTAGAAGCTGAACGCGTAGTCTGGCGCATGGGGCCGCAGCGTGTCGTACAGCGACTGCGTCAGCGCCAGCCCGTTGGTGTAGATCTCCACCTGGCCGTAGCCGCACTCCCGTCCCAACGTCACGGCCGCCACCACATCCTTGTGGATCAGCGGGTCGCCGCCGGTGAGCTGAAGACCCGCAAACCCCAGGTCGGCGCCATCCTCGATGACGCCGCGTAGCTGCTCCCAGGTCAGCGCTTCGGTGCGTTGCGGAGAGGACTCGGCGTAACAATGGACGCAGGCTTCGTTGCAGCGCGCGGTCAGCTCCACGAACAGGCGGTCGAAGCCATCGCCGCGCAACATGACATCGCGAGTCAGCGCGGTGGGGGGGCCGTGGGTTTCGACCGCCGACACGAGCGCGTCGAGCTCAGGTCGCAGGCGGCGCATGACGGACAGACCTCGGGCCGACAGCTCACCAGAGAGGAGGGCATCGGCGAGCTCGCCGGACACCTCGAAGCCTCGGCCAGTGCCGGGTTGGTAGGCCTGCAGCGGGTGCTCGTCGGAGGGGAAGAGCCACCAGCCGCCGGGTAGCCACATCGGTGGCATACCCCTGGCTACATCATCATGGGTGGGCATCCCGAGGCCGGGTCACAGGGCGTGTTGGGCGAGCAGGACGGGGTGTTGGCCTGCGCCTTGTTGACCATCAGCGTCGTCACCACCGCCGGCGGCACATAGACGGCCGCCTTGAGGAACTTGCGGCGGGCGGTGTCGAGAGGCTTCTCGTCTACAGTTTCGTCGGTCGGTGTATCCATGGGCCTCCAAGGGTGTCGGCAGGGCGTGCCAGGTGTCAACCACATGGCAACCCGGGCGAGCGGTAACACGTCTGTTGCGCCCAACCACAAATGTGATCGGTTTCTTGAGGCGTCGTGTGCATCAAGGGAGTAGGTTCCCCGCGCCAACAGCATCGACGAAGCGAGGTACAGCGTGGTCTCCGAGATTTTCGATCCCGATAAGTGGACGCCCGTCGAGGGCTTCGAGGCCTTCGAAGACATTACCTACCACCGCGCCAAGGCCCACGGCACGGTGCGGGTAGCCTTCAATCGCCCAGGAATTCGCAACGCGTTCCGTCCTCAGACGGTCGACCAGCTGTTCGCGGCGCTGGAGCACGCCCGGACGTCCCCCGACGTGGGCTGCGTGCTGATCACCGGCAACGGGCCGAGCCCCAGGGACGGTGGTTGGGCCTTCTGCAGCGGCGGTGATCAGAAGATCCGCGGCAAAGACGGCTATACCTATGCCGGCACCGAGGCCGACAACCCTGCCGCCCGCGCGCATCTGGGCCGTCTGCACATCCTGGAGGTGCAGCGCCTGATTCGTTTCATGCCCAAGATCGTCATCGCGGTCGTGCCCGGTTGGGCAGTAGGCGGCGGGCATAGCCTTCATGTGGTCTGCGACATGACGCTGGCCAGCAAGGAGCATGCGATCTTCAAGCAGACCGACCCGGACGTGGCGAGCTTCGACTCGGGATACGGGTCGGCACTGTTGGCCCGGCAGGTGGGCCAGAAGCGGGCCCGGGAGATCTTCTTTCTGGGGCTCGACTACAGCGCTGACGAGGCCTTCGCCATGGGCATGGTCAACAAGGTCGTGCCTCACGCCGAGCTGGAGGATGTCGCCCTGGAGTGGGGTGCCACCATCAACTCGAAGAGCCCGACGGCCATGCGCATGCTCAAGTACGGCTTCAACATGATCGACGACGGGATGGTGGGCCAACAGCTGTTTGCCGGCGAGGCCACCCGACTGGCGTACGGAACCGAAGAGGCCCGCGAGGGCAGGGACCACTTCGTCGAGAAGCGGCCGCGGAACTTCTCCAAGTTCCCGTGGCACTACTAAGCGGTCGGCCCTACAGATCGTCGCAGGGCGTGCCCTGCCGCAGGCCGATGTAGGGTCCGAGCTCCTCGTAGATGAGCCTGAGGTTGGGCCACAGCGGCAGCACGGTGAGCTTTGTGCGTCGATTGCCCTTGATCCACTCCGCCCTGCGCGTCTGCTTCCCGTCGCTGTTCGGGTTCTTCACCACGTAGCGAAGATGACCCTTGCGGGTAGAGAACACCTGGCCCGCGCTGTCGTCGGCCACGCCTTTGAGCGGGAGAAACTTCATCGCCCCACGCATGCCTCGATAGACTCGGAAGTCCTTGGCGTGCTCGGGCCACATGGCGTTGTCCACCAGGTAATACACGCCCCGATCGTCCCGGGCGAGGTTCGTCGGCGTCCGGTTGAAGGGCCGATACTCCCACGTGGCCTTGTCCAGGATCGGCGTAGCGGCCGCCGGGTCCATGCGTTTGAACGGGGTCTTGCGCTCGTCGCACTGAACGGTGAGCGTGTCGCCGTTGTCCTTGGTGAACACGATAGAGCGGATCCCGCGAGACCCATCGTCAGCGTGTCGCGGGTCCCTGAAGTCGTAGGAATACTTGATCGGGCTGCCGGCGCTGATCCCCACCCGGTTCAAGTGGAAGGCCTTGCCGTCCGCGGAATAGAAGAGCGCGTGACCCCTCTGCCACTTTTTGGGGAACTGCTTGCGGTCCTTGTGCCTCACGAAGGCGATGTAGCGGCCCTTGCCATCCGTCGCCAGCTGCAGCAGCGACCGGATGGGGGTGACGTCGAAGGCACGCTTGGCCGTCATGGGCAAGACGATCTTCTTCTTTCCCTTCTTCCCGCGCGCCGACGCCGGGCTGGCCGTAGCGCCTCCAAGCGCGAGGGCCACAAGGGCGATGATGGAGGTGTTGAGAGCTCGGTTCACGCTGAATCTCGGCAAGGTCGACAAGAGGATACAAGACTTCGACGCCCGTATTCTGGACGCTGATGGGCCCAACGTCCAAGCCGGGGACGCGAGCTGTCGGTTTGTCCCCAACAGGGCTATTGTGGGGCGATGTTGGAGCTGGCCGCAGGGACCGTTCTTGGCGGGACATGGAAGCTCGCCCGGCCTCTCGGAGAGGGCGGGATGGGAGCCGTCTGGGTGGCCGAACACGCGCGTCTGCCGAAGAAGTTTGCGGTCAAGGTCCTCCACGAGCTGGCCAGCGAGGACGAGCAGCTGCTCGCCCGGTTCAAGCGGGAGGCGGAGATCGCCTGCCGCCTCGATCATCCCCACATCGTGCAGGTCGTCGATTTCAATGTAGAGAGTGGCTCTCCCTACATTGTGATGGAGTTGCTGAAGGGCGAGAGTCTGGCGGAACGCCTCGCTCATGGGGCGACTACGGGTCGGGAGGCCACGGTGCTCGTGCGACAGGTCGCCTCGGCGCTGGAGGCGGCGCACGCGGAGTCGGTGGTGCACCGCGACCTGACCCCGCGAAACATCTTCCTGTGCGATGAGGAGGTGACCGGACCCGACGGCGTCCCATTTCGCGTGAAGGTCCTCGATTTCGGCATCTCCAAGGTGCTGGGTGGGAACACGGTCCGCACCGCGGAGTCGGCGGTCATGGGCACCCCGGCCTACATGTCTCCTGAGCAGGCGCGTGGCGAGCAGTCGGCCATTGGGCCAAGAACCGACCAGTTTGCTCTGGGTGTGGTGCTCTACGAAGCGCTCGCCGGTATGCGTCCCTTCGACGGAGATTCCGTCCCGTCGGTGCTCTATCGCGTCGTCCACGAGCCGCAGGACCCGTTGTCGGACCTGGTGATCCACGACGATGTCAGCGACGCCATGGTGGCCGCCGTGGAACGCGCGATGGCCAAGTCGCCCGAGGACCGATTCCCGTCGGTGACGGACTTTGCGCACGCGTTCACGGGGTTCGGGCCGCCCGCTGCCACCGACGTCACGATGCCCGCCCACGACGCAGGCCTGGGGGTGGCGATGACCGTACAGCCGTCTCGGCCCGAGCCCAGGACCATCGAGAAGAATGCCGCGCCGCCGGTGTCAGGTGTCGACAAGACCCTTGGCCGTCCATCCGGCGACACGTCACCGGCGGGACTCGACACGGGGCTCGAGCACGGCTCGGACCTCGACGCCACCCGGTCTACACCCTGGGGTCGTTGGCTGGCGGTGGCGGCGGTGGCGCTTGGGTTGGGTGGGCTTGGCTATGCGCTGGGAACATCGACCGGTGAGGGAGCAAAGGGGGGGCGACCGGCCCTCAGCAAGGCGGCCGCGAGTGATGCCGACACCGCAGCATCCCATGCCGATGGGGCTGCGTCGCCGGTCGCTGCAGCATCCGAAGTGGTCTCTCCTGGGCCCAAGGCTATGGTGCTTGCAGACGCCGCCTCGGCCAACGTGGGAGGGCAGGGGGAGGTCGCGGCAACATCTGACTCGACCACGCCGGACGCTGCTGCTCCCAGTGTCACGCCCGCCACGAAGCGCCCCAGGGTCGCCGAGGCAACGCCCAGCCCTCCAGGGCCGAAGAAGAAGTCCACCCCCTCAAAGCCCGATCCGGTGTCTGGGTTTGCCAGCCGCAGCGGCGAGGTCAGCGAGGCACAGGGCGTCGACACCCGGCCCAAACCGCGCACCGACAAGGCTGCTGATGGCGAGGCCGCGAGGCTCTTGAACGAGGCCAAGACGGCTCTTGCGGCCAAGCAAGCCAAAAAGGCCGAGCACCTGGCGCGGCGCTCCTACAGCGAAAAGCGGAGCAGCGCCGCAGCTGTGGTGGTGGTCAAGGCCAAGTGCATGCAGCGCGATAGTACCGGCGCCGCGGGTTGGGCCCGACGCCTCGGCAAACGGCAGCGCAAGGCCATGAAGAAGCACTGCCTGGAACGGTACGGAATGCAGCTCCCGATGCTCTAGCGTCAGGCCAGCAGCGCCATCAGCTCGTCCCGATCGAGTCGCGCCGTCGTGGCCGCTTCGGCCTCACCCAGTGCGGCTTCGGCAAGCGCGCGCTTCTTCTCCTGCAGCGCGAGGATGCGCTCCTCGACACTATCCTCGGCAACCACCCGATAGACCATCACGGGCTTGTCCTGGCCGATCCGGTACGCGCGGTCGCTCGCCTGGTCCTCCACCGCCGGGTTCCACCATGGATCCATCAGGAAAACGTGGTCGGCCGCGGTGAGATTCAGTCCGGTTCCGCCTGCTTTCAGCGACAGCAGCAGCACCGGCGGACCGTCGTCCGCCTGGAACGCTTCCACGACGCCGCCCCGGTCGCGGGTCGAGCCATCCAGACGCAGGTAGTTGAGGCCCGCCTCGTCGAGCGCTGGCTCGATGCGGTTGAGCAGGCTGGTCCATTGCGAGAACACCAACGCGCGGTGGCCGCTGGCCGCCGCGATCGCCAACTGCTCGGTGACGGCCGCCACCTTCGAGCTTCGTTCGTCAGTCTCCTGGCCGGGGATCATGGCCCGGTCACAGCACGCCTGGCGCAGGCGCAGCAGCGCTTCCAGGGCTTTGAGCACGTTGCCGCCGCCCCGAAGCTGTTCCACCACGTCCCGACGCGTCGCCGCAGCGATGGCGTCGTAGACGGCGCGCTCGTCTCTCGACAGACCCACATGGAGGATGGCTTCGCCTCGAGGTGGAAGCTCGGGTGCCACGTCGCGCTTGAGCCTGCGGCGGAGGAACGGACCGATGCGGGACCGCAGGCGTACGACGGTCTCCGCGTCCCCCGCAGCGATCGGCTTGGCGTAGCGCTCTTGGAAGTCCTGGCGACCGCCCAGCAGGCCCGGATTGATGAACTGGAACTGGCTCCACAGCTCGTCGAGTCGGTTCTCCACCGGAGTGCCGGTCAGCGCCACGCGACGTTTGGCGGTCAGGCCATGGGCGGCCTTGGAAACCTGGCTGTCGGCGTTCTTGATGGCCTGGGCCTCGTCGAGGATCACCAGATCCCACTCCACCTCTTGCAGCTTGGCCGCGTCGATGCGTAGCAGGGCGTAGCTGGTCAGGGTGAGCGGAGCGTCTTCGTCCAGCTCGCGTTTGGGGCCGTGATAGAGGCAGACCTTCAGGTCGGGTCGGAACCGCTGCGCCTCGCTGTTCCAGTTGGCCAGGACGCTGGTCGGAGCCACGACCAGGGCGCGTTGGCCCGGTGTCTCGGGCACGATGGCGAGGCTCTGGACCGTTTTGCCCAAGCCCATGTCGTCGGCCAGCAGGGCGCCCAGGCCTGCGGCGCCCAGGCGGCTCATCCAGGCGACGCCTTCCTCCTGGTAGTGTCGCAGCGTCGCTGTGAAGTCTTCAGGTAGGGAGCCATCCCACTCGGTCTCCAGCGCGGCATGGAGCTCGCCTACCTGCTCGGTCAAGTTGATGGGGGGCGTCTGACCGACCGCGTCGAAGAGCTCGGCGGCGGCTGGAGCAGCCGCCGGCACGAGTCGCTCCTTGGCGTCGCGGGCGGCCAGCAGGTCCGACAACTGGTGGCCGAATCGACCCAGCCAATCCAGCGGGAGGGGGGCATAGCCACCGCCCGTCAGCGGCACCAGGCTGCGTCCTGCGCGCCAGGCTTTGAGCACCCGGGAGGCATCGGCGTTGCCGTGCTCGCTGGCGAAGCGGGCGCTGAAGCGGCCGTCGTCGGTGAGGGACAGGTCCACCATGATGGGAGCGGCCAGGCGAAAGGCGTTGGCGGCTTCGCCGCGAACGTCGGCATCCCGGTTGCGGCGAAGCCGCTCGGCGAGGGCCACTGCCTCCTCGTCGGCCACCAACGACTCCCCGCCCAGCTTGAGCCCAAGCTCGCGCCGCAGGGCACCAGCGAGTCGCGCCTCCTCCGCGTGATCCCGGATCGGTACCCGGTCGCCGGTCACCACCAGCTGGCCCTCGACCACGCGCGCCACGGGCGGATCGCCGTAGACGATGCTCGGTCGCGCCCGAAGCCGCCCGTCGGCTGTCAGCTCGGTCTCCACCAACAATCGAGGCAGCTCGGCGCGGGTCACCCGGGGCAGCCGTGCCGTGCGGATGGCCGTTGGCAGACCGTCCTTGTCGAACCGTGGCAGGAGCTCGACGACCAGCTCGGAGACCCGGTCGGGCGTGAACCAATGCCCTCTGCGGAACAGGTTCATCTCGCGGCGACTCAACCCGCCGTCGCTGATGGGATGCAGCATCTCGCCGGCTCGAACCCAGCCGCAGCGGAAGACCTCGTCGACCCTCGGGTCCTGCTCGAGGCTCAGCAGAAAGCCGCCCTGCGGGTGATCGTCCACCACGGCGATGGGCGGAACGGGCGCCAGCGACGCCTTCACGGGCTGCCCGTCCAACTCGAGGTATCGCAGCCGGAGCAGGGCCTTGAGCACCTGTGGCGCCACCTCCCGCCCGATGCGTCCACCCCAGCGCTCGCCCAGCGCACGCTCCATGGCGTGGTCGTCGTCGTTGACCTTGATCTTGCCCGCTGGGGAACGCTGCGAGAGGTAGCGCCGTATGGGGACGTCCAGGCGCACCTCCCGGCCGTCCGGGAAGTCCAGCCAGCGGACGAGAAACAGCCCGCCCCCCTGGTCTTCGACCCGCTGCAGCTCGTACCGGACGTGGCCTGCCTCATCGGTTCGTTCCGCAAGCGTCTCGCCCGCTTTGGCGGCGTTGCGCCAGGCGATGACGCCGGCAACCACGTGCTCACAGCAGTCCGCGCCGGTGTCGCAGGTGCAGTCCCATTCGTCGTCTTCGAGGTACAGCGTGATCTCCCACGCGTCCCCACCGCGACGGACCTCCAGTTCGACCTCGTCGGGCTCGTCGGTAATGAGACCGACCTTGGCTTCGCGCGCCAACGCGACCCCGCGCGACCACAACCCTGACGGCGCCGCTTCGCGAACCGCCTCGAAGAAGGCTTCCCGACTCATGACCTCTGCCTGTCCCGATGGGCTGGAAGGGGCGCTAGACCCCGTGCAGGACGCCGTCCATCAACCGGGCCAGCCGCGGAACGGCAGCCGTGAGGTTGGCGTGGGCGTTGCGCTCGATCCGGTTGAAGAGCGCGCGCGCCAGGCGATTACCGCTACGCTCGGCCCGCTCCGACGTAGCCACCAGGAGGTCCTCGGCGACGGTGTCTTTGTGGGCCACGATGTAGCTGCCGAAGGTTCGCTGCGTCCCACTCAGCAGGAAGCGGTCGTAGTACCGCTGCAGCACATCGATCCACTCGGGCAGCAGCTTGCCCACGGCGCGTCGCACGAACCCTGGCTTCATCTTGTCCAGCGTGGCCACCGCCGACCGGAGCGTTGCCCCACTGAGGCCGCGGCTGCTCCGAATCTCGTCGCTGACGACAGTCGTCAGGGCGTCCACCAACTCGGTGCGAGTAGCGGGGTCGGCAAGCAGACGCTGGTGCAGGGTTTCGGTCACGTACTACCTTATAAATCGGCTTTGGCGGCAGGGCAGGTTTTTGCCCGCTGGACGCGAAGGGGTAGCGCAATGGCGCGTCAGGATCAAATCCATTTGCTACAGTCCGCGACGTGCCTCGCTTATTCCTCATCGTAGCGACGCTGGCGGGGATCGCGCTGAGTAGTCCGGCCTGCAAGGACGACTCGGGGGCGACGCCAGCCTCTGACGCATCCCCATCCCCGTCGGCAACCAAACCTGCCGACGCGGCTGGGACGCCCAGGGAGTCGGCCTGCACGGCGGTGAGAAGGGCGGTGTGCGGCGAGACCTGCGCCAAGGTCGCGGCTGACGCGATGGCTGCCGCCTCGGAGGCTCAGTGTGCCGGTTGGTTGCAAGACCCTGCGCTGCTTCGGGCGCTGAAGAGAAGCAACGCTTCCGAGACCAAGCTGGCCGAGCCGTGCGCCCGACTCACCTCGGCGGTCTGCGAAGTCGCCCCCACCGTATGTTCCGACGTGCGGTCCGTGGTAAGCGGTGGAGCAGGAACCGCCGACGAGGCCAAACAGTGTCGCAAGATTCTCTCGTCACCGCGGCTCATGGAATTGCTGGTGCAACGATTGGTCGCGGTGGAGTTCGCCGCTGGACGGGTCGCCACCGAACCGACCTCAGCAGACACGAAGGAGGAGCCATGACCCCCGAGGAGCGCAAGACCATGCGGCTGCAGCGCCTCAACAAGAAGGGCATGGGCGTCGCCGGCAAACTCGCCGACCTCATGGCGGGCAAGGACATCAGTCTGAGCCAGATCGGGCTCAATGGCATCGATATGATCGATGACAAGGAACAGCGTCTCCGCGCGTTCCTGGACATGGTGAACCAGTCGCGCAAAATCATTCTGAGCGACGACTACGCCAGCAAGATTGTGGGCGAGGACCCGAAGCGGCAGCTGTTTCTCGACGACAACCCGTGGTTGGAGGCAGCCAAACCGGACGTGGCAGGGAGCGAGGATGGCGACGCGTAAGAAGACCTCCAGCGCAAAGAAAGCGAGCTGGGTGCCGGAGCTGACGACCAAGGATGGGGTCAGCCTGACGCTGCACGCGCTGCGTTGGCGGCGTGTGGGGCGAGGAACCCTTGGGAAGGGGACCTGGAAGCAGACGCGGCTGCACTATCTGCGTCGGCTCAAGCTCCAGCTGGGGACCCGGGGTGTGGTCGCCGATTCGACGCTGTCCAAGCGGACGCCCCCGGCTGAGTGCGTCGAAGCCGAGCTCGTGAGTACCTGGGCCCCAACGGATGAAACGGCCGGCGAGGGCGAGGTGTCGATGTCCCGTCTCACCGTGCTGTTCTTTCAGAAGGACGGGCAGGATCCGCTGGCGACACTCGAGGGACTGGTGGCCAAATTGAATTGGGCCGAGCACGCTCGGGTGATCGCGGCCTGATGAGCATTCTCGCGATCGACGTCGGCGGTAGCGATCTCAAGCTGTGCACCCTGGACGATGACGGCGTCGAGGTGACTTCGGTCACCCGCACCCCAACGCCTCGCCCAGCGACGCCCGATAGCGTGATCGCCGCGGTGATCGACTTCGCTGACCACCATCGCCCGTTCGACCGCGTCGCGCTCGGGTTCCCCGGGGTGGTTATCGACGGTGTGGCCATGAATGCGCCCAACCTGGACGAGGGCTGGGACGCTGTGCCGCTGGCCGCTCGGGTGTCCGATGGCCTGGGTTGCCCGGTGCGGGCCGCCAACGACGCGGACGTCGCGGGGCTTGGCGTATTGGCTACGGAGCCGGACGCCGGGCGCGGCGTGGAGCTGGTGATCACGCTGGGAACCGGCATGGGTTCTGGCCTGTTCGTCGACGGTAAGCTCGTGCCCAACCTGGAGCTTGGGCATCACCCTCTGGCGCAAGGGCGGACGTACGAGCAGTGGCTCGGCAAGGCCGGCCTGGAGGAGCTCGGCGTCGACGCCTGGCGCGAGCGGCTGCTGCAGGCCCTGGGAGTCATCCGGCGCATCTTCAACCCGCAAAAGGTCTATCTGGGCGGGGGGAACGCAAGGTTCCTCACCGGCGACCAGCTGCCCGACCGGGTCCGCATCGTGGGTAACCGGCCCGGCCTCATCGGTGGCGCATCCTTATATAGATAGCTGGCCTTCCGGGTAACCTCTTGAAGTGCCTGAGCCCACCGTTTAGCGTGAGGCTTCTCTGCAACCACGCTCAGGCATCCAGGACTCATGCGACCCATCCAACGCACGCTGCTCACCGCGCTGGCCACCTTCGCGCTCCTCTTCACGGTACCCGGCTGTGACAACGACGATACCCCCACCAATCCCACCGTGGTGGGCGCCAACTGCGGATGCGGCAGCGCCGTCTGTGGCTATGACCTTTGCGGCAACAGCTGCGGTTCGTGCAGCGGCGCCGGCCAGGAGCTGTGCAGCGGAGGGCAGTGCGTGGACTCGACGGTGTGCTCGGATGGGCTCGTCGGCTTCGCGCCGACGGCCGAAGCCGCGTACAACCGAACCACCGGTGGCAAGACGATCATGTACTACGCCGCGTCCACCGGTAAGGGCGAGCCGCCGTTCGAGAAGATCGTCGTGGAGCTCGACCACGAGAAGTTCTTTCCCGATGGCGTCCCGGTTCCGGGGGTCTACGACCTGAGCGAGCAAGACCCCAACGACTGTGGACTGTGTGTCCGCGGCTACAGCTACTGCAACCAGGACGACTGCTTCAACAAGTACGCCGTCAGCGAGGGTGAGGTCGAGCTGGTGGCCACCGGCGAGCCTGGCACTCCCTTCGCCGGGCGGTTCAATGGGCTCAAGCTCGAGGAAGTCCTCCTCAACACCAGCAACGGACAGTGGGATGCCCACCCCAACCCCAAGACCTTCTGCATGGGCGACTTCCACTTCGAGGCCGACGTGCCCGAGATCAAGGAGGCCGAGGGCAACTGCCTCGCCGACGGCACGGGCTCCGACGTGGGCGACAACATCAAGAACTTCACCCTCACCAACTGCCTCGGCGAAGAGGTGAACCTGCACGACATGTGCGGCAGCAAGCTGGTGTGGATCGTGGCCACCGCCGGCTGGTGTGGTGCCTGTGAGCAGTTCGTGCCAGTGGTCGGTGAAGAGTACGAAAAGCGCAAGAATGACGGCCTGGAGATCATGATCGTCATCGGCGAGACCAGCAGCGGCGCGCCGCCAAACCTCGAGTACTGCTACCAGTACGCCACCGACAAGGGCGTCGACCCGCGTCAGGTCTTCGTCGACAACGACGAGAGGAGCTGGGGCGTGACCTTCGATGCCGTGAACACCTACGGCTCGAGCATCGGCCTGCCCTGGTCGGCGCTGCTGGATGGGAGTTCCATGGAGTACAAGTGGAACTCCAGCGTGGGCGAAGGCGGCGTCATCGAGAACGTCAACTCGCTGCTGTAGCGGGCGCAGCGTAGAGGGCCGCTCAGCTCATCAGTGACACGCAGTGGCTCTAGGCGGCCTCGGAGGTGGACGCCTGCTGAGCCGCCTGCGTGGTACGCAAGCGCTGCGTCAGCACATCGATGATGCCCCTGGAGACGGCCGGGAACAGCTCGAGGAGGTCCTCGAAGTCCGGTCGCTCGATGCGCAGTGCCTGAACCGGGGCCAGGGCGGTGACCGTAGCGCTGCGGGGCGCGTCGTCCAGCACCCCCATCTCACCGACGCACTCACCGCTGCGGAGGACCGCGACCCGTCCGCGTTCTCGGGTCACGACGGCGACATCGCCATCGACGATGAGATAGAGATCGTCGGCAACATCACCCTGCTTGAAGAGCACCTCCCCGGAGCGGAAGCGCGTGGGGATGGCGAGGGCAGAGATGGGCTCCAGGTCCTTGGCCGGGACGCGCCGGAAGAGGCCCACGTGGGTCAAGAGCAGCAAGCGCTGCCAGCGTTGCTCTGCGGCCGAGGCCAGTTCGGTCTCGCCGGTCTCGGGGCTTGCCGCCCAGCGGTACACATCGCCGATCCAGCCATCGGCTCCTCGTTCGCCGAGCACCGACAGCGCGGGATCGGTCGAGCCGTCGACTGCGTCCCCCAGATAGCGCGCGAAGCGTTGCAGCAACCCATCAGACCCCGAAATGGTGGTCTGGGTCATACCATCCACCCGTTCGCTGGCCTCCACGTAGGCGATGAAGTCGCGCACCTCGGGGTCTTCCACCGTGGAGTCGAGCAGTTCGATGGCGTTGCTACGGACCCGGACGTTGGAGTCTCGATACCCCAGGAACGCCCGCTCCACGGCTTGTCGGCTGTACAACAGCCCCAACAAGCGGAAGGCCCGCCGCTCGCCGCGCGAACGGCGCAGCGCAACTTCACGTGACAGCAAGGTGGCACGTGGCCCGGGCTCCAGGGTGCGGCGCACCATGGAGTCGAACAGCGCCAGCCGGATCAACGCATCCACCTCGGTCGAGGCCCGCAGCAGCAGCGGTGCGCGCTCCGCGGGCCAGCCGTCACGGTCCAGGTTCCACAGGGATCGGGTCGCCTGGTCTTTGACGACGTCTGAACTTGCCTCCACGTAGGGAGCGATGAGCTCTGCGGCCTCAGCGCCACCGAGTTCCTCCGCGAGGCGCAACAACCACACACGCTCGACATCGGAGAGACCATCGGTCACGGCAAGACGTTTTGAGATGTCGGCGAAAACGCGCTGTCGAGGGAACTCCTTGAGAGCCTCGAAAACCGTTGCCCTCAGGGCCGGGCTGATGACCGCATCCAGGAGCGGGGCGATGTACTCGGAACGCCCCAGGGCAGCCACTTGCTGAACGGCGCCCACAGCGACTTTGCGGTCTTTGCTCGCGAGGTCGCGCATCAACCGGAGCTCATAGGTCAGAAGCCGTGTCGCGCCGATGGGCGTCGTGGCGTTGGCCCTCAACCAGACAAACGCCAACGAGGCGACCGCGGGGTCAGCATGATGCGTCAGCTCCTCGATCAGGGGAACCAGTGACTGATACTCGGGCGTGGCGGCAATGGCGCCACGCGGCAGGGCGCGCAACGCCGCCCGTAGAATGCCGGGGTCTCCCTCGTCGGGGTTTGCCAGCATGCCCTCGAGCATGTCGGGCTGAGGTGGGATGTCCAGCGTGGTCAGGGTCTGCAGCAGGTCGATGACCACGATGGGCTCGGGGTGGACGCTCAGGCGGCGGACGAGGTTCTTGGGAGGCTCGAGCCGAAGCTCGCGAGCCAGCTCGAGACCCTGCACCACGTCCTCGGGATTGCCAGTGGCCAGCAGGGTGCGAACTACGGTGCGTGCATCCCGCTCGGCCCACGGGGCCGAAGCGTCGTCGGTGGCCACACGACGGTCGCGCAGACCGGAAAAGAGCGTGTTCCGATAGTGGCGGGCCATGCGCCAGCCGATGACGATGGCGATCAGGGAAAAAACCAGGACCAGCGGCGAGAGCTTGCCGTAGTCCAGCAAGTCCCCGGCCCAGACCAGCAGCGCCACACTGATCGACAAGGTGGCGAGGCGGTAGATGACCCCGTCGATGATGAACTTGCCGGCTTCGACCGCCTTGGCCGGGACCGGCGTGAACGCCGCCTGAAGGGCGGGCTTGGACACGCCAAAGGAGAGTACACGCTCCCCGAACGAGGCGGCCACGATGGGCCATAGCAGCGTGGTGACCCCTCCCATATAAAGGATAAGCGAGGCGACCGAGCCCAACAGCAACATGGCGGCCGCGGCTGCGGCTGCAAGTCCGATACCGATGCTGCGGGTGAGGCGGCTGCCTCCCAACAGGCCGATGACGAGGCTGAGAAGGCTGGCCAGCCCGTAGTACAGGCCGAAGAAGGCAGCCATCTTCTCGCCATCGAATTCCGCCTTCAGGGCGACCGAGAACTGGAAGTCCAGGGTGACCGAGGCCAGCTGCGTGAAGAAGGCCAGCGCTGCGATGCTGCTCATGAGCGGGTACTTTCGCAGGGTGGTGAAGGCGTACTTCACACGCGCGAGCCTGCCGCTGTCATCGGAGGATTCGGTGGTGGTGGTACCTTCGGCCGTCTCTGCCGGGGCGCTCGCAAGCTCGCTCCCTTCCAACTGCCGAATGGCGTGGCGCATGCTGAAGAAGGTCCCGGCCAGGAGCACCACCGCGACGTGGATCAGGCCCGAAAGGCCCATCAGCGGCAGGAGGCTGCGGGTGAGGAAACCGCCTGCCGCCGCGCCGAGGGTGGCGGCGGCGGCGAAGACCGGGAAGAGTCGTCGTGCCGAGCGGGTCGGGATGACTGTGGCGGTGTATGCCCAACTCTGAATGATGATGAGCTGACCGATGCCCGTCGACCACGCATAGATGATCAAGGAGACCGCAGGCGGGTCGAGGTCGATGATCACCCCGAGCAGCGAAAACGATGCGATGGCGACCACGAGAAGCACGTCGAAGCGCCGCTGAGGGCTCGCCCGTCCCGTCAGACCCACGTACGTCATCGCGGCGAACGCAGTGAAGAGGGAAGCGCTGATGAACATCCAGGGAAGGTCGGAGGCTTCGTTGCTGGAAATGAACAGCGACTTGGCGAACGAGACCGTCACCACGTTGGCGGCGGTCACGAGCATGAACACCGGGGTGAAGGCCCTCAGGTGTCCGCGATCGCGCTCCTGGAGATTGAACAGGCGGAGCAAGTTCGGCACCTGCTAGTTATAGCCTTGTGGGGGCGATGCGCCTATGGTCGCCGGCGTGAAGGACGCTCAGATGAGAAGGCGCATTGTGTTTGCGGGGCTTGGTGCCCTCATCTCTGGGGCCGCCATCGTGGTGGCGCTGGTGACGGGGCCCCCGAGTAAGCGACAAGTGCCGCCGACCGAGGCTGAGGCTGTCCCATCCCCACCCGGAGCTCACTCCCCGTCGGAAGGGGGGGAGCAGCCGGTCGTTATCCAGTCGCGCACTGGCGCCCCGATGCTGGTGGGACGACGGACCGATGATGGAAAGGTGGCGCTTGCCCTGCCTGCTCAGCCCAGAGAGCCTTTCGCGATGAAACTCCCCCCCGGCCTGACGGAGCTATGGGGCAAGAAACCGCTCTGGGTCCATGTGGCCGCGTCGTGGTGTTTGCCTTGTCTATGGGAGTTGGAGCCGCTGTTCGACAGCGCACAACGCATCGTGCAGTCCGGGGCGGCGCCGGTGGTCGCCATCGTCGACGCCGAAGGCGACCCCGAGCGGGGCATGCAACAGCTTCTGGCAAAGTTCGAACGGCTCCCCGACGCGCCGAAACTGACGGTGCCCGAGGGACTCATCCCGGTCGCCGACGACCAGCGGCAGTTCAATGCGGTTGTGGACACCTTCTTTGCGGGAGCGGATCGCACCCTCCGCAAGCAGGGGATTCCGCTGTCGCTGCTGTTCGATCGGTGCGGCCGTTTGGTGCTGGTGGCACAGAATCGCCACAATCGTGCGACGTTCGCCCTCATCGAGGAGGCAGCCAGCCGCCTGGTGAGTGAAAAAAACGCGTGTCGCTGAACACGGCCTGTGGATAGCCGCGTGGATGTCCGTTGCCCGGGTCCTGACCGGATCGCACGTTGTTTCATAGAGTTGCGTTGTCACGTCGTTGTCACAGGGCTGTGGAAAACCTCTGTGGATTATGTGTGGGCATCTCCGGAACTTGCTGAAACCAGGTAAGTCCAGAAATACATTGGAAATAATTGTATCCGGGGCGTTGCATTCGCGTCTCTGCTCGGTCACACTGGCTTTCGGGTTGGACGCCAGGGAGCACTGCTCCTGTTGGGCGCTTCCGAAACTCGCGAGGGTCCCTTGGGGCTTGCGCGGGATAAGGAGCACAAACCTCATGGAGGACGACTACTCTCGAAAGAGATCTGTCACCTCTGTGGTTCTTTGAAACTCTGAAGAGCACGCATGCTGATGGAAGCCTGGCAACAGGTGTTCAGCGGTATGCATAAGCCCATGAGAGGAGACCTTCTGGAAGCAGGAGGTCAAGGCCGCAGGGATACCTCGAAGAGGTCAACTGCTATGGGAGGAACGGCCTGCAGCAACCAGGTAACTCTGGCCTGCAGTGAACGGACTCTTCGGATGCTCACATCCTCGAAGTCGTACGACGGGTGATACGTCCTGGCCGACCATTGCGCGTTGTCTAGGAAACGGCACGGAGGACAGGAGGCGCTGAGAGGCGGCTCCGGCTACCGAGGAGGGGAACCCTCCGAAAGCGAAATCCCAAGGGCGCTACCGGTATGAAAGAAGACCGGAAAGGTTGCGAGCGGAACAAAGCGTCAAGAGGCTGAGAAAGCCTGAAGGCGCCGCACAGCCAGGTGTGGAACCCTGGTGTAGGTCGCTGCTCGCCTCCGCAAGCGTCGAAGGGAACCAAACCCCATGAAAGGCGGCTGATTATCGCAGCTCTCACCCATCGTGGTGTTGAGGTGCACTCACTTTCTCTCATTTTTTGCGACGTCAATGTTGTCTGTGTGTGCAGGTTCGCTTGTGTGCATGGGCATCGACATGACGAACGAACGGTACCTGCTCGGAACGAGCGGTTCATGGTGTGCCGGCTTGCGGGTGTTGCCGTGTGTTGCGCGTTTCAGCTTCTCGGTTTGAGGCAGGTCATCGTGCCGAACCCGGTTCTCACGACGGGGTGAGGCGCATGCCAGCAGGAACAATCCGTTGGTGGAGTCGTTTTGTTCGTACCGCTCGGGCCTCGCGAATCTACTGCGCTTGCGTGGTGGTGAAACGGAGTTCGGGTCGAGCGTACGTCGGTTGTCGTCGATAGAGTATTTCGCGGGAGTAGAACCCGCGACTGGACGTGTGTCTGAGTGTCGTTGCCTTCGGGTGGCGGTGTGAGGGG